>ERZ1034973.361-NODE-361-length-33156-cov-9.623425_pt1 | contig 33156 bp, 30 predicted proteins | sample MGYA00520686_ERZ1034973 | MGnify/ENA primary metagenome ERZ1034973 (study PRJEB33766, sample SAMN09781775) | gut metagenome | biome: gut microbiome | host: Homo sapiens | place: Madagascar | study: EMG produced TPA metagenomics assembly of the PRJNA485056 data set...
CCTGTTTCTTTTTGTGTTTGGAGCTGTCTTATTTGTTGTTAATGCGACAGCCCCACAATTATTCGTAAAGTACCTGCTTTTATGAAAATAATGTTATTCTAGCTGAACCAGCCAAAGCCGAAGAAGGAATCCAGCTGTCCCAGAAGCACGAAGAAGGTGAACACCGGTGCAACCCAACGGATGCAGAAGCGGTAGAATTTCTCCGTCCTGAAGTTGGAACCCTGATGGATTTCCTTCGGGAGGATTTCCCGATCGATCCAACCGAAGAAGATGGTGGCGAACAGGGAGCCCAGCGGCATCATGATGCCTTCCGCCATAAGGTCGAAACCGTCTACCCAGCAGAATTTGCCGAACATAGCCGGGAGGTTCTGTCCCAGACCGTCGTAGGCAATCAGGGCACCCAGAATTGCGGAGAGGATTCCGAAGAACCAGCAATAGAATTTTCGCTTGTCGCCTTTGCCCTTGTTCATGGCGTCGTCGATAAAGGAACCGGCGATGGCTTCCAGAATTGCAACGGAGGAGGTCAGCGCCGCGATGACAACCAGTCCGTAGAAGATAAATCCGATGAACGGACCGATACCGCCCATGCCGTTGAATACGGTCTGCAGGGTCATGTACAGAAGTCCTACGCCGCCTTGCGGAGACTGACCGCTGGCAAATACGGCCGGCATGATTGCCAGACCTGCCAGAACGGCGATGACGGTGTCGGCCAGCGGGATGATGAAGCTGCTTCGTTCAATATTGGCATCTTTAGCCAGATGAGAACCGTAGGTAACGGTGATGCCCATTCCGATAGAAAGGGACAGGAACATCTGACCGCCGGCTGCGGAAAGTACGGAAATCCAGCCGGTTCCGTGGAACACTTCGAAGTTCGGTTTGAACAGGAATGCAATTCCGGCGGAAGCACCCGGCAGGGTAACGCTTCGTGCAATTACCAGGACGAGCATTACGAACAGCGCCGGCATGGCGATTTTGCTGAACCGCTCGATGCCTTCTTCGATTCCAAAGCTTACGATGACGATGGTAATCAGAAGGAATACCAGTGTATAGATGATGGACTGGGTGGTGTCCGCTGTCAGGTTGGAGAAGTAGGAAGCACCATCTACGCCGCCAACGCCCCAGCTTGCACCGAACATATCTCCCAGATTGGCCAGCATGTACTTGATGCAGTAGCCGCCCAGATAGGAGTAGAATCCCAGAATCAGGAACGGCGAGAGCATGCCCAGCCATCCGACGAATGCATACTGTTTGCGAATGGATTTGTATGCCAGGACGGTGGATTGGCCGGTATAACGACCCAAAGCCAGCTCGGTCATGGTGAGAATGTATCCGGCGAATATCGCCAGAAGCAGATACAGAATAAGGAAGGCAAAGCCGCCGTTCATTCCCAACTTATAGGGAAACCCCCACATGTTTCCCAGACCTACCGCAGAACCGATGGCGGCCATCAAAAAGCCGAAATTGCTGCTCCAGGTTCCTCTCTTGTGTTGATGTTCTTTCATTGTTCAATCTCCTATGATGTTCTTATTGATGGTCTTTCTTGCGCTTTCATTTGAAAGCTTGATTTAGTATGCTTATTATAACCATCGGGAAATTACTTGTCAAGAAAAACAAATAAATAACTATAAGTTGTTTTTAAAATACAATATTTGTAAATTAATATCAAGTTTTTTGACTGATTTTTGGTGTTGCTTATATAAATGTTAAGTTTGAGGCGTAAAAGCTCGAATGGATTACTTTAATTGAAATATAAATGCAAATGTATTGAATTAGTAATGATATAGCATTATAATGAAGAAAAACGGAGGAACGGAGGTACCTATAATGACAAGTACAATTCAGATTCGGGTAGACGATGATTTGAAGAATAAATCCGATCAGCTTTTTAAAGACCTTGGAACAGATACGACATCTGCAATAAGAATGTTTCTAACGCAAGCTGTTGCACACAATGGATTCCCATTTGAAATAAGAAGAACAACGAACAATCCTTACACCTATTTGACCGAAGATGAGATGCTTCAGAGATTGGAACAATCCAGAGAATCTTCAAGAAAAGGAAATTATAGAAATGCAGATGAAGTAATTTCGGACGTGAGAGGAAAATATGGACTATAAGGTAGTTGTAACGGAAGAAGCAGAAGAAGATTTGAATCGATTTATTCAATATCTTCTTTTCATGAAGCAAAATAAGCAGGCGGCGAAAAATGTGCTTGATGATTTTGAGGATACTGTTGAAATGCTGAAACACGTCGCAGGTAGCCTGAAAATGTGTGATAATCCACGATTAGAAGGACTGGGATATCATCGGATTAATTTTCAAAAACACAGATACTTCATGCTGTACAGAATAGAAAATGATGTAGTTTATGTGGATGATATTTTTCACGAGTTGCAAGATTATGAAAACAGAATGATATAAATCGTATCGCAGTCGGCAACTTGCGGAAATCCATCCATATTGAGAATTATCCCGGGAAATGCTATACTAGTACGAAATTTTGTAAAGATTAAAGGAAATGATGCGAAGTGAGTAAGAGAACGAAAGGAAATTTACTGTTATTGTTAACGTCCTTCATCTGGGGAAGCGCCTTCGTGGCACAGAGTTCCGGGATGGATTACGTGGGACCCTACACCTACAACATGGCCCGGAACGTCCTGGCCTTTCTCTTTCTGATTCCGGTAATTTACGTAATCGGGAAGAAGAAAGAGGGGACGGACAACGCGGGTTCCGGACCGGGAATCGATGAGGCAGCGTCCGGGGAAGCAAATTGGAAATCCATCCTGCTTCCGGATCGGACCACTTTGGTGGGCGGGATTTACTGCGGCCTGGTAATGGCGGTAGCCAGTTCCTTGCAGCAAATTGGAATCACCATGACGACAGCGGGAAAAGCCGGATTCATTACGGCGCTGTATATTATCCTGGTGCCGTTGATGGGTGTTTTCATCGGAAAGAAAATTCCGCGAATCATCTGGTTCTGCGTGGTGTTGGCCATGGCAGGCTTCTATTTGCTGTGCGTGAAAGAAGGTTTTAGCATATCTAAAGGGGACATTTTGGTGCTCTTCTGTTCCGTGGGCTTTTCGGTGCACATTATGACAATCGATCATTTTACCTCGAAAGGGGTGGATGGCGTTAAAATGGCGTGCATCCAATTTGGGGTGGCAGCGATTGTGATGACACCGGTGATGTTTGCGTTGGAGAACCCGTCCGTGAGCGGACTCCTTTCGGCATGGATGACCATCGCTTACGCGGGAATCCTGTCAAGCGGCGTGGGATTTACCCTTCAGATTGTGGCGCAGAAGGACACGGATCCGACCACCGCCACCCTGATTATGAGTTTGGAATCGGTATTTGCCGCAGTGTCCGGCTGCCTCTTCCTGAATGAAGTGCTCCTTCCGAAAGAAATTCTGGGATGCATCTTGGTGTTCGTAGCGGTAATTCTGGCTCAGGTTTCGTTGCCGGTGAAAAGCGAGGGAAACAGCAAGTTGCTTTTCTAAAACTCCATCGGTCTGTTATCATATCCGTAACGGAGGTGGAATGAATGGAAACGAAAGATATAATTTTGGAACTTCGTACCCGGCAAGGGTTGTCTCAGGATGAACTTGCGGAGAAGGTGATGGCGACCCGTCAGGCGGTATCTCGTTGGGAGACCGGCAGAACCGTTCCCAATACGGAAACGCTGAAATTGCTGTCCAAAGTGCTGGACGTTTCAATCAATACGCTGCTGGGCGAGCCCCGGCCGCTGATCTGTCAATGCTGCGGGATGCCTTTGGAAGATGATGAGATTATCAGCCGGAACAGCGATGGAACCAAGAATGAAGATTACTGCAAATGGTGCTACGCCGATGGCACCTACACGTACAGCAGTATGGATGAACTGATTGACGTTTGCGTGACTCATATGGTAAAAGAAGATTTTACGGAGGAACAGGCGCGGGCGTACATGCAGGAGTTGCTTCCGACGCTGGATTATTGGAAGAAATACGAATCGCTCAGCGATGGCGGTCAGTTTGAGGAATTCAAGAAAAAGCTCATAAAAGAAATCAACAATCTTCACGTCGAAGGACTTCCGAAGGTCGAGAAGCTGAATGCGCTCGTGGGCAAATACGTGAACCTGGAATATCCGCTGCCGAACGGCCGAAGCGTGAAACTCCTGGATGACCGGACGACCTATTTGGGGAATCAGCTGGATTCGGAGTTTGGCGGAGACCGATGCTTCGGAGTGCTTGCCGGCATGGATTTCATCATGGTGTCTACATTCGGACCGGAGGGAGAGAATCCGGAGCTGGTCCTTTACAAGAAAAGATAAGCAAAAGAGCGTGAACCAAGGGAACATACCCAAGCGTTCACGCTCTTTATATTACACCAATTTCGTGGTCCACTGAGAACAGTCAATCACTCGGGTGGCCAGTCCTTCATAGAATTCCGGCTCGTGGCACACCATGAGAATGCTGCCGTTGTATTCCATCAGCGCCCGTTTCAGCTCGTCTTTGGCATCCACGTCCAGGTGGTTCGTCGGCTCGTCCAGAACCAGGATATTGGAATCCCGATTCATCAGCTTGCACAGGCGCACCTTGGCCTGTTCGCCGCCGGAGAGCACCCGAATTCGGCTTTCAATGTGCTTCGAGGTGAGGCCGCAGCGAGCCAGCGCCGCCCGCACTTCTCGCTGATCCCAGGATGGGAATTCGTTCCAAATCTCCTCGATGCAGGTGGTATCCACATCCTGACTCATTTCCTGCTCGAAGTAACCGATCTGCATATACGGATCTTTCTCAATCTGACCTTCCAGCGGCGGAATCAGCCCCAGCAAGCTCTTCAGCAGCGTGGTTTTTCCGATTCCGTTGGCACCCGTGAGGAGCACCTTCTCTTTTCGCTCCATGACGAAATCCAGCGGCTTGGAAAGTGGCGAATCGTATCCGATGACCAGCCCTTTCGTCTCGAAAAGGAACCGTCCCGGCGTGCGCCCCAGGTGGAAGTCAAATTCCGGCTTCATCCGTTCCACCTGCTTCTCAATCAGCTCCATATTATCCAGCTTCTTCTGGCGGGACATGGCCATGTTCCGAGTGGAAATTCGAGCCTTGTTCCGCGCCACGAAATCCTTCAGCTGCGCGATTTCCTGCTGCTGCTTCTGGTAGGCCGCCTCGTACTGTGCCTTCCTCATCTCGTACACCTTCATGAAGTCGTCGTAATCCCCCACGTACCGGTCCAACTTGTGGTTTTCCATGTGGTAGATCAGGTTGATTACGCTGTTCAGGAACGGAATATCGTGGGAAATCAGGATAAAAGCATTTTCGTAATTCTGCAGATACCGCTGCAGCCATACGATGTGCTCCCGATCCAGGTAGTTGGTCGGCTCGTCCAGCAGGAGGATTTCCGGTTTCTCCAGCAGAAGCTTGGCCAGCAATACTTTGGTCCGCTGTCCGCCGGAAAGCTCCGTGACATCCCGGCCCAATCCCAGGTCCGTCAGCCCCAGCGCCCGGGCCACTTCATCGATCTTCGCATCGATCATATAGAAATCATGGGCGGTGAGAAGATCCTGCAGCGTGCCGGCTTCCTCCATCCGCGCGTTCATGGTATTTTCATCCACATCCGGATCCCCCATGGACATGTACAGGTCGTTCATTTCCTGCTCCATCTCAAAGAGGTAGTCAAAAGCGGTCTTCAGCACGTCCCGCACGGTCTGTCCCTTGGTGAGGACGGTGTGCTGGTCCAAATAGCCCGCGCGAACGCGCTTCGACCATTCCACCTTTCCTTCGTCCGGTGCAAGCTTTCCGGTGATGATATTCATAAAAGTAGATTTGCCCTCTCCGTTGGCGCCCACCAGTCCGATGTGTTCACCGGCCAGAAGTCGGAAGGACACGTCGTCGAAAATCTGGCGGTCTCCAAAGCCGTGGGTCAGGTGTTCCACGTTTAAGATACTCATAAATATATATTCCTTTCATTTTGAAATCACAATATTCTATATTATATATGAAACGAAGGAGGAAAAACAAGACTGAAAGAACGGGAGAGTAGGTTTTTAGAATTTCGTGAAAAACTGTATATTAAAATAATCTATACAGCATAGGTGAGATTATAATTTTTTTGAATTGGTTGAGCAGGACAATGCAAAGTAGAATGGACTAGTAAGAATGTTTTTGTCAAAAGGGTTATATTGAGAAAGGAAAAACAATGCAGAAAAGAAGAAAGATTCTAACCTGGCTGCTGACAATGATGATGGCACTGGGTCTTTTCGGCGCACAGGCAAGCATTGCCGGTGCGGCGGTAAGTATGGATTTCTACGGGTACACCGTTTCGCCTTCGGAATTAAGTGCTTCCGGCGGAAAGGTAACGGTGGACGTGAACTTGATGAATGACGATGCAGATGGAGAACTGCACTATCGTCTGCGCCGCCAGAACGAGGATAAGACATATTCTGTGGTAAAGGCGGATGAGACGGTGCACGTTTCAAAAGCAACCCATACCTTCCAGGTGGATATTCCGGAAAATACGGAAGCCGAGAAGTTACCTGGCAGATTACATTGTCGGAGAACAGCAATTATATGAATAAAACTTCCAAAACCGTAAAGGTGGCGGCTTCTGCCGGTGGCGGCGAGCAGCCGGAACCTTCCGACAAAGTGAAGTGCGATGCGAAAACCTTCCGCGCCAAGGTAGTGGACGAAAAGGGCAACCCGGTGGAGGGCGTGAATGTAAATATCTACGGCGTGGAAGACAACACCCTGGACTATAATATCAAATCCGATAAAAATGGGATTGCATCTTACACTCTGACCGGAGTCGATTTCATGATGCCATTCGATGTTTCGGTATCGGATGCCAATTGGACATCGGAGGATGAACATGGCTTTGAAACGGATGGAACACCGTCAAAGATGCCTTCTATCATTAGTGTAGATGGCAAGTCTTTGGCCGAAGCCGATGAAGTGATTTTCACGGTGAAGAAGAACGGAACAGCGGCAGACAAAGTTCTGTGTGAAGGAAGAACCTTCCGCGCTAAGGTCGTGAACGAAAAGGGCAACCCGGTGGAAGGTGTGTCTGTCCTGGTAAAAGACAATGAAAACATGAATTGTGAATACACCGTTACATCCGGAAAAGACGGTGTTGTTTCTCATGAAATGGGGCAGTATGTAGATTTCAGTTTGACTTTCAACGTCGAAGTGAAGGATTCTGCATGGACTTCGGAAAACACGCACACCTTTGCGACCGGAAACGATGCCTCAATTACAAAGGTGAACGGAAAAGCCCCGGCAGATGCGGATGAGATGGTTTTCGTCGTAAAGAAGGGCGGGACCCCGGCTCCGACGAAAGTACTCTCCGATTCCACCCACTTCCGTGCCGTTGCTGTGGACAAGGACGGAAAGCCGGTAGCCGGAGCGGTATTCACCGTAAAGGTTCCGGGGGTAGGCACCCACGAAATCACCAGTAACGAAAAGGGCGTAATCGAGTACGCACTGGACAAAGCGAATGATTACGACAACACCATTACCGTTGAACTGAAATCCAACGATAAGTGGTCCTCCATGGATACCTACAAGGTTGTGACCAATGCGATGGCGGAAATTTACACGGTGAACAACAAACCGCTTTCCGATGAAGAGTTCAGCTTCATCCTTCATGAAACGGTGGATAAGACCGCCTTGGGCGAAGCGTTGGATAAGGTAAAGAATCTGGTAAAAACAGATTACACCGATGAGAGCTGGTCCGACTATTCCATGGTTTTGGATAAGGCACAGAAGGTATACGACAACGATTATGTGAACGCAGATGACGTAACCAATGCGATTCAGGAATTAGAAGCCGCAGTGAAAAAGCTGACTGTAAAGGCGGCGGACACCGCAAAAGCGGATGAAGCCAAGGCAGATGCGGCAAAGCTGCAGAAGGACAATTATACACCGGAGAGCTGGAAAGCGGTAGAAGATGCGCTGGCAGAATTGGAAAAGGTCTCCAAGGGAGAGAACGTGCTGCAGTCCGAGCTGGATGCCGCAACGGAAAAGCTGACACAGGCATTGTCGAATCTGAAGGAAGCCGAAAAGCCGGAACCAAAGCCGGAACCGGAAGCAAAGAAAGTGGCTTCGGTGAAGCTGAGCACGACCACTTATACCTACAACGGTAAGGTGAAGAAGCCGGCGATAACCGCAAAGGATGATAAGAACAACGTGATTCCAAAGTCGGATTACACGGTAAAGTACAGCTCCGGATGCAAGAACGTGGGTAAGTATACTGCAACTGTTACATTCCGAGGCGATTACAGCGGAAGCTTTGTTCGCTCCTTCCAAATTATTCCAAAGGGAACCAAGATTAAGAGTCTGAAGGCGGGCAAGAAGAGCTTTACAGTGAAGTGGACGGCCCAGAAAACTCAGACGACGGGTTACCAGGTACAGTACTGCTTGAAGAAGAACTTCAAGAAAGGTGCAAAGACAACTACCGTCGGAAAGAACAGGACCGTTTCCAAGAAGATTACAAAGCTGGGCAAGAAGAAGACCTACTATGTAAGAATCCGCACCTATAAGACGGTAAAGGTAAACGGTAAGAATACAAAGATGTACTCCGGCTGGTCGGCAGTGAAGAAAGTAAAAACAAAATAGTTTTACATAATCAACAGGGCAGAAGTTACACGCTTCTGCCCTGTTGTGTAAGGGGGAATCATGAAAAGAAAGAAACAGATTGCATGGATACTGACGGCGATCCTGATGGTAGTCTGTGCGTGTACCGGGAGCATATACGCTGCCGGCGCGAACTGCGGCGGACTGGAGGAGAAGGACGTATTCTATCCGGAGAAAGATGATGTCATTCAGGATCCGGCGCTTCATTGGGCCGTTCGTGCGGCGATGAACATCACCGGGGAGAAACGGAAACTGACGAAGGAGGACGTGGCCTCTTCCTATGTGAAATACATTTCCTATGAACAGAGTTCGCATCCGGAGAACTTTACCGACTGGAAGATGCCGTGGTACGTGGAAAGCCTGGAAGGGTTGCAATACGCCACATCCGCCCGGCAGATTGACATCGGGTATACGGCCTACAAGCAAGGAAAGAAAATAAAGGATTTATCGCCGATTTCCGGCCTGACGCAGCTGGATCAGCTCTTCCTTAAGGGGGACGGTATTGACGATATCTCAGCTCTGAAGAATTTGACGAATCTCACCAGCCTGTGGCTGAACGAAAACCAAATTCAAGATATTTCAGCGGTTCAGGGGATGAAGAAGTTATCACAATTGAGCCTGTGCGGCAATAAGCTGACGGATGTGCAGGCGGCAATGGATTTGCCGAAACTTCGATCTCTGGATCTGTCCCGGAATGCCATCGAAACCCTTCCGGAGGATATGAGCGGTCTCAAGAGTTTGATTTCTTTGGATCTATCTGATAATCTGGGAATCACGGATGTAAGTTCCGTTGCATCTGTAAAGACCCTTCAGCGTCTTAGTCTGGTGGGGGATAATGCCATCAAGGACATTCGTCCATTGGCGAACCTCACATCCTTGGATGAAGAGCAGACCTATCTCCCGACGGGATACAGCAAGGAAGATCTCTTTGCGGCGATTGCCGTTAACCGGAATATGGAAGAATTCAGCGTCAGCAATATGACTGCTGCCGATTTCAATGCAGTGGACAAGGCGCTGGAATCTTACGAGAAGCTAACGGATGAGCAGAAAACCTATATCGACAGCGGAAAGGTGCAAGCGATTCGGGACAACAAGGCAAAGGTGGAGAAGGGCGAAGAACCGGATTCTTATCCGGAGTACGAGAATAACGCCCCGAAAACACCGATTTTCGATCGGATTGAGATTAAAGTGGTCAACCGGAAGGGCGTTCCACTGGAAGGGGTTTCGTTCGTTAAGGAAAAGAAGACCGAATATGTGGATGAGACGGAAAACCTCACCACCGACGAAAACGGCATGCTGATATTAAAACATAAGGATTGGGATGCCGTCTACGATAAAATCATCATCCATCCGGCGGATGGCACAAAAACAAATCCGGGAGAGATTACCTACACCGTGACGTACGGCGGGGAAGGCGGACCGACCCGGGTGACCGGAACCGTAAACGGCAAAAAAGCCACCGGCTTGGAGACGCTGAAATTTGTTTTACAAGAGGATGGCGAAGAAGAAGCATTGAAGAATTTGTCAGCCCTCGTGGAAAAGGTTCAGAAGACGGCAGGCGAGAAAGAGGGATTCCGTTACACCTCGAAAAGCTGGGAAAGCTACGAGAAAATTCTGGAGAAAGCCCGGAACATGGTCAAGAATCAATCCGGCACTGTGGCGCAGATGAATGATACCGTGAAAAAGCTGCAGGAAGCTTTCGAAGGCCTTCAGAAGGAGAAGCACCTGACGACCATTAAGCTGACCATTCGGAATAAGGATGGAAAGCACATCGGCCGTGCGTACAAATTCCAGGTGCGGAATACGAAGGATCATGCCAATGCATGGAATGAATATTCCGATGAAGAGACGGGAACCGCATATATTTCGGTATCTCCGGGCTGGACGGAAGGAACGGTGTGGGAGATTCGCGCGTGCGTTCAGGAACCGATGGATATGGAACCGATTACGGTGACCACCGCGAAGGACGGAAACCGGTGGTATTTCAAGACGATTGACGGGAAACCGGCGGACGTGGATTTCGAACGAACCGTATCGGTATGGACGAAGGATGAAAAGTCGGATGCGGGAAAGGTCGCTTCCGTTGCTCTCAGTGAGGCATCCTATACATACAACGGCAAGGTTCGCACTCCTTTCGTAAAGGCGAAGGACTCTGCCGGAAATATGATTCCGAAATCCGAGTACACGGTGAAGTATGATTCCGGACGAAAGAACGTGGGTCAATACAAGGCGACAATTACCTTTAAAGGAAAGTACAGCGGTACCTATTGCAAGACGTTCCGAATTCTTCCAAAGGGAACGAAGCTGAAGAAGGTATCCGCCGGCAAGAAGGGTTTTACCGCAAAGTGGTCCCGGCAGAAGACCCAGACTACCGGATATCAGGTCCAGTACTCGCAGAAAAAGAACTTCAAGAGCGGGGCAAAGACGGTAACGATTGGGAAGACGAAAACGGCTGCCAAGAAGGTTACCGGATTGAAGAAAAAGAAAACCTACTACGTCCGCATTCGAACCTATAAGACGGTAAAAATAAGCGGCAAGAAGGCGAACGTGGTTTCCGCTTGGTCTTCGGCGAAAAAGGTGAAAACCAAATAAAGGTTTCGGTATTAAAGAGAAGAACCGAAAAAGGGCTTGCGGGGAACATCCTCGCAAGCCCTTTTATCAATTGCATATCTTATCCCAAATACTCGGAAATGGACTTCAGATTCATGAAGTTGGTGAGGTAGCTCTGGGTACCGGTCTTTGCATCGGTGCCGGACATGTTGAATCCGCCGAACGGATGCTGCAGTACAACGGCTGCAGTGGACTTCCGGTTGAAGTACAGGTTGCCTACCTGGAATTCCTGCTTTGCCTTCATGATGTGCTCTCTGGTTTCGCTGTATACGGAACCGGTGAGACCGTATTCGGTCTGGTTGGCTACATCCAGCGCCTCATCGAAGGAGTCCACCTTGATTACCGCCAGAACCGGTCCGAAGATTTCCTCGTTGGCAATGCGGTCGGTTCTCTTGATGTCGCGGATTACCGTCGGTTCCAGGAAGTATCCCTTCTCATCGCTGTAGTTGCCGCCGAAGACGATGTTTCCTTCTTTTCTGCCGATTTCGATGTAAGAAGCAATCATGTCAAACGCGGACTTGCTGCTTACCGGACCCATCGCACAGTTATCTCTTCCGGCACCCTGGTCGGCTGCCAGTTTCTTTGCTTCTGCCACAACCGCATCCACAAATTCATCGTATACGTCGCTCATAACCAGCGCACGGGAGCAAGCGGAACACTTCTGACCCTGGAAGGTGAATGCGGAGCTTGCCACGCCGGAAGCGGCGCTCTGAATATCGGCAGAGGAATCCACGATGATGGCATTCTTTCCGCCCATCTCCGCAACCACGCGCTTCAGCCACTTCTGACCCGGCTGAACCTTTGCGGCTTTCTCGTAAATGCGGCAGCCCACTTCCTTGGAACCGGTGAAGTTGATAAAGCGAATCAGCGGATGCTCTACCAGCAGGTCACCGATATCGGAACCGGAACCCGGAATGAAGTTGATAACGCCGTCCGGAATGCCGGCCTTTTCACACAGCTCGACGAATTTATATGCTACCAGCGGGGTATTGGAAGCCGGTTTGCACACCAGAGTGTTTCCGGTGATTACAGCGGAAGCAATCATGCCGCCGAAGAGGGAAACCGGGAAGTTCCAAGGCGAAATCGCAGCGCCCACACCAATCGGAATGTACACGCATTTGTTGAATTCATCGGTTGGCACCAGCTCCAGTCCCTTGTCGATATTGCCCATATGATATACGTAAGAATTGATGAAATCCAGCTGTTCGCAGAGCTCGCCGTCCGCTTCGCCCCAGTTCTTTCCGCTTTCCAGAACGTTCCACGCATCGATGTAGAAGCGGTTGTCAATCAGAAGCTGTGCCAGCTTGCGCATGCAGCGGATTCTCTCCTCCACCGGAGTCACGCTCCAGCTCTCAAACGCCTTCTGTGCGGTCTCAATGGCTTTGGTCACCAGCGCCTGATTGGCGGAGCAGGTGTATCCCAGCACTTCCTTAGTCGCCGGGTTCAGCGAAGCGATTTTCTTCTCGGTCTCGATTCTCTCGCCGCCGATAATCAGCGGGAACGTGCTTCCCAGCTCGCTTTCCACCTGCGCGAATGCCGCTTCCAGCTTCTTCTTGTTTTCTTCAATGTAAAATCAATTTCTTTTGCGTTGACAAATCCGTCCAACATAGGTGTAACCTCCCGTCCAATGCAGCCGCAACCGGCATTTCAGTAGTTTCAAAAAAGTAAGAATTCTAGACCGTGGTTTAGAACTGTTACTATTGTATACGAGTATACTCTGTATGTCAAGAAAATTCACACAAAAAACTTATAAATTTAGTTTCATTTCATAAAAACTGTGTTATAATGCTAACTAAATTGTTTAAAGGTGAAAATATAAGGTGATTATGGTGAATATGTATACAAAAGAAACGGCTTTGAAAAAAGTAGATAACGGCAAGCATCGTACCGCGCTGGTTCTGGAGGGCGGTGCCATGCGAGGCATTTTCAGCGCGGGAGTTATCGACGTGCTGATGGAAAACAACATTCATTTTGATGCGGTCATCGGCGTCTCCGCCGGTGCGGCATTCGGCTGCAACTACAAGTCCCATCAGCCGGGACGGGTTATCCGTTATAACCGGCGATTTGCAAAGGATTGGCGGTACTGCAGCCTGCGCTCCCTGATGAAGACCGGAGATCTGTACGGGGCAGAGTTCTGCTACCATACCTTGCCAAAGGAACTGGACGTGATGGATAAGGAAACCTATGACAACGATCCCAGCCGGTTTGTCGTAGTGTGTACCGATACCCGAACCGGGAAGCCGGTATATAAGGAGCTGCCGGAGCTGAACGATGCCGCGCTGGAGTGGGTGAGAGCCAGTGCATCCATGCCGGTGGTATCCCGTGCGGTGCACATCGACGGATACAGCTTGCTGGACGGCGGCATCAGCGATTCCATTCCGGTGCAGTACGCACGGAACCAGGGGTACGACCGGATTGTCACAGTGCTGACTCGGCCGAAGGATTACGTCAAGGCGCCCACCGGGCACGATCACCTTTACGGATTGCTCCTCCACAAATATCCGCAGGTTGCGGCCAGCCTTCGTAACCGTCATGTGGTGTACAATCGGTCCAAGAAAATGGTCCATCAGCTGGGATTCAAAGGAGAACTCTGTGTTATCTATCCGGAAAAAGAACTGGACATCAGTCGGACGGAGCACGATGTGGCGCGCATGGACCGCACCTATAAAGAGGGGCGGAAGCGGGCACAGGCGATGATGCCGAAGATTCGGAAGTATCTGGAACAGTAGAAATGAAATATACGCAAATGAAGAGGCTGCTCCCCCGGAAGGGAACAGCCTCTTCATTTCGTTTATTCCGTTAATGGGTTCCATCTTGTTTTTGCCGAACTACCATCCCCATTTGGTCGATACGTTGGATGTACCCCAGCCGGTGGAGTAGTTGACGAAATCCGGTTTCTTCTTGGTCTTGATGGTGATGGTGACCTTTTTCTTCGCATACTTCTTGATGTTCTTGTACGTCACGGTCTTTGTGGCAATTTTCTTGTTGTTGTTGTACACGTAGACCTTGAATTTGTACTTCTTCATCTTGAACATCCGGTTGTTCACGATGTATCCCGTCACCTTGATTTTCTTATCGTAGTAAGAAATCTGCCATGGGACGAATTTCGCCGTTGCGTATGGTGTAATCTGATTGATATTGCTGTTCAGACGTCCCGGCCTTTTGTAGGTGTTGCTCTTCGGCTTCTTTGCGGAAGTGGACTTGGTAATGCTGGTCTTCTTCGCGCATACCGCTTTCACCTTGTACTTGTAGGAGTTGGCCTTCTTCGCACTGTAGGTGAAGGTGATGGTCGCCTTACCGTTGCTCTTGATGGTCTTAATCTTCTTGCTGCCCCGGTATACGTACATGGTGGACAATCCCTTTGCCCGCTGATCCTCCGGAACCTTTATCAGCATCTTTACCTGCTTCGGTCCCATCTTTACTGCGGAGAAGCCCGGTGCTTTGAAATTCTCGGTGCGTACTGTGTAGTAATATCCGTCCCAGTAATTGTATTCCAAGCCATTCTTGTATCGAATGGTGTGAACGGTGTAGTACCGGGTGGTTCCCGGAAGCAGTCCGGTGAGCTTGAATGTGCCGTGGTCTCTTTCCGAATCAAAGCTGAACTCCCGGTAAAGATCCGCTTCGCCCTTGCCCTATCCGGTCATGCCTTCCAGAAGGTTTGGATTCGGTGCTTCCGGTTTTTTCGGTGCCTGCACCGTTCGCGGCTGGAAGTTGTCGCCGTAGTTCGCATATTGATCGTTGTTGTAGTCACTATAGAATTTAAAGCTGATGGAAAGCTCTTCTTCCGGCCGGACGATCGGGACCTTCTGTGCATCCTTGAAATCATAGACGAGTTTTCCGTTCAATTTTCGAATGTCCGGAGCATTGATAATCTGGGATCCGATGAGCTGGTTGTTCTGGGTTTTGGAATAAACCTCGAGGACATAGTCTCGGGCATTATCCACATGCCACACAGCGTATTCCGCTGCAACAATATCGAAGGTAAGGACCATATCGAATTTTCCGTCGCTTCGATATTTTTGACAACGGATTTTGTTTATTCGGTGTGTACTCTCGTGTAATCTTTTTCCCCATAACATCTGCGGAAACCGATGCCGGAATCATCAGGAGCGCAAACGCGGTGACGATCAGCAGACGACGAATCGTCCTTCGTTTCTTTGTGTTCTTTTTCATATCGGTTCCTCCTGCAGGTGCTTGAACCTGCCGTTCTTCCTTGAGAAGGGAGATGTACTTCTTAACCGGATTGTATCAATATAAGAACAATGCAACAACACTCGAAAGAGTACTGTCAGTTGAAAAAGAACTTTTTTTCGGTGCTTTGGTGCCGGAAGGACCTAGGAGTTCTTCGGGATGTATTTTTTCTCCTTCGTAAAGCCTCGGCCGGTGACGCTGCTCACCTTGCTCAGCACGATGAAGGCGTTGGGATCCACCTCGTGAACCACCTTCTCCGTGCGGTACAGCTCTCGAGGGGAGATGACGCAGGAAAGCACATCGGTTTCAATACCCAGGTAACCGGTCTTTCCGTGCAGCAGGGTGACGCCCCGGTCGATGTCTGCCAGAATGGCATCCTTCATCTCCTCGGAATGTTTGGTGACGATTTCCAATTTTGTTTTGGCGGTGCCCAGTGCCAACAGTTTGTCCAGGGTCATGGTGTACACGATAACCAGAATGATGCCGTAGAGGCTGGTGTCCTTGTCGGAGAAGAGCATCTGGCCGATCAGGATGATAAAATCAAATACGTACAGGCTGACGGATACGGGAATCCGGAAGAGTTTCTGCAGGACCAGAGGCGGAATATCCATGCCGCCGGTGCTGGCCCCCAGCCGGATGATCATCGCCAGGGAAATGCCGATGCACAGGCCGCCGAAGAGGGCGCTGAGGAATAGATCCTGTGTCAGAATGAAGCCGCCCACGGCCCGCTGCAGGATGCCCAGGAGCAGGGGGTAGAAAATGGTGCTCACCAGGGTGGTGAGGGCGAATTCCTTTCCCAGGATGAGAGCGCCCAGCAGGAACATGGCCACGTTAAAGATGCCCACGAAGATGGAAATATCCATGCCGGTGAAGTGGTTCATAATCAAACCGATACCGGTGGTGCCGCCGGTAATCAGACCGGATGGAAGGATAAAGAAAACGACACCCACCGCATAGATGAAGTTGCCGAAGATGATAATCAGTACATTTCGGAGAAATCGAAGACTGAAAAGGGATGATGACTTCATGAGATGACCTCCTTAATCTCATATCGCATTTATTGCGAAAAAAAAGACCACGCATCAGGAATTTTCCCTGACAGACGTGGATCGAAGCAAAAGCTTAATACATTTTCCATATTGATTTTGTCAAGAAATTATATAATAGGAGTCGGACTTGCGTCAAGAGCGGAAAAAATATTTTTTGGAAGGAAATAAACGGACGCCTCTGAAGCCCGAAACTTGACAGATGGACGATGGATACATATAATAACCTAGTTGATAGGTAGGATTTTTATCCCATCTGCAGAATATCGACACGGTAACACTTGATGATAAGATAAAAGGAAGTAACGAATGGAATTGATGATTACCGCGGTTGCCGGGTTCTCCATTTTGCTGGGAGCCTTGGCAACGCATTTGATTAAAGATACGGAAAAGATGGAGCACCTGTCCATGGCTTTGGCGCTGGGTGCGCTGGCGGCACTGTTGCTCTTCGACCTGTTCCCGGAGGTGCACGAACTGGTGGAGGCGCAGGGCTGGGGATACAGCCTGGGCATGCTGGTGGTGGGCATCGCCATGCTGAAGGTGCTGGATCTGTTCATTCCGGATCACCACGATACGGAAGAGACCCACGATCATGAGAATGCCGCCCATATCGGAATCATTTCGGCGATGGCGGTAATTCTCCATAATATAGTAGAAGGAATGTCGGTGTACAGCATCGCCATGAATTCCATGTCCGACGGAATTATTTTTGCTCTGGGCATCGCCATGCACAACATCCCGATGGGGATGCTGATTGATTCCACCATGGAGGAGCGGAAGCGCAGCGAGCGGTACGTCCTTCTGGCGTCGGTGACCCTGTCCACCCTCTTCGGCGGCGTGCTGATGTATATGATTGAGGTGCACCTGTCGGAGGTTCTGACCCTGACTATGGTGAGCATCGCCACGGGTATGATTCTCTATATCGTATTCTCCGAACTGACGCCTCATGTGTTCCGGACCCGAGAGCACTTGAAGGAGTCCGTGGTCAGCGTGATTATCGGTTTCGCTCTGGTGTGGGTCAGCACCCTGGTGGCGTAATCCGGCAGAAGCGGAAATTCGGAAATGATGGAACTATTTCTCCGGATTTTCCGGAAGGTTTGCTTTCGGAAGGCTCCAGTGATTTCGAGCGGCCAGCAGACGGAGAACCACAATCGATGTGGCGCCCAGCAGCATGGCTCCGCCGTAGCCGATTCGGTTCCAGAGAAGGATGCATGCCAATGCTCCCAGCAGGGAGGCACTGGCATAGAAATGCTTGACGAAGATGTACGGTCGGTCGCCGGCCATCATGTCCCGCAACACGCCGCCGCCGCATCCGGTAATAACGCCCACGAAGGCCAACAGGATGATGCCGTGGATATTGGTGGATTGGTAAGCAGTTTGAATGCCGTTCACGGTAAAAATACCCAGACCGATAGAGTCGAACAGCAGCATCAGCGCTTCGTAGAACCGAGTTTCCCGAAAAATCCACGTGCGGATGACCGGCAGGAACACGATGATGGAAGTGATGATGGATACCACCAGATACACCGGATCCTGAAAGGTGAGGGGCGGATTGTTCCCCACAATCAGATCCCGGATGATTCCGCCGCCCACGCCGGTGGTGAGCCCCAGAATGGCTACGCCGAAAATATCCATTCGCTTTCGGATGCCCAGAACGGCACCGGAAATGGCGAAGGCAACGGTCCCCATAATCTCCAGAAAAAACAAAATATCTTCCACGGCAAAACACCCCCACAATTTAATGATTTATTTACTTTCAAACCATCGCTTGTATGGTTTGTTTTTTTTGAATACGATTCTGTCAAACAGCCTAACAAGGATACCATTGCAATATTCAAAAGTCCAGCATATAATGGAACGCATGGGACTTTTTCAGAGAAAAAAACAAAGGGGGAAAATAAAGTGACAAAAGAACAATCGCAATATCGGAAAGGAATTTTTCAGGTGGTCTTCTGCATGGTCATCTGGGGCGTGCTGCCCATCTATTGGAAGGCCCTGATTCCCATCAGTTCATCGGTAATCATGCTGTACCGGGTGCTGATGTCTTTTCTAACGGCGCTGCTTCTGGCACATCGAAATTATACCTGGAAGGAAATCTGGGCGCCGCTGAAGGAAGACCGAAAGACCATCCGAACTCTGGCCGTCGCCGGCGTCATCATCACCATCAACTGGTCCACCTACATCTGGGCGGTGAATGCGGGATTTATTATCCAGACCAGTCTGGGGTATTATATCGAACCGCTGGTAGTCTGCCTGCTGGGAATTATCCTATTTCATGAACGGGTGACGAAATACAAGGTCGTCGCCATGATTTTCGCCTTAGTGGCGGTGCTGGTGCTGCTGTTTCATTTCCACCAAATTCCGGTCATCGCTCTGGGACTGGCGCTGACCTTCTCCGTCTACGCCGCCATTAAGCGTTCCGTGACCGTGGATCCGGTGCTGTCCATGATCTACGAGACCATGTTCCTGGCGCCCATCGCCCTGGCGGTCATCCTGTATCAGGAAATCAGCGGAAAGGGTGTTTTCGCAGTGGGCGCTCCGTATCAGGTGGTGTTGCTGCTTCTCTGCGGATTCTGCACCGCGGTGCCCCTGATGCTCTTCAGCGCCGGCGCTCAGAAAACATCCATGTTCATCCTGGGCCTGGTAGAGTACATCAGTCCTACCATGCAGATGATCCTCGGCATCTTGCTGTACCACGAGCATGCCGACAGCGTTCAGTTCATGGCCTTTGGAATTATATGGATCGGATTGGTGTTCTTCACCATTGGAGAATTCAAGGATACTCGTCCGAATACGTAAAGCTTCTTCATAAAAACAAAATCCGCTTCATCGGAAACGTTCGGTGAGGCGGATTGTTTTTATGCGCTATTCGACCCGAAGGAAGTTATCGTAGGACTCTTCGGATTCCTTTTCCGGTATGTCGGTACTGATTTTCTCTTCGAAGCGGTCCTTCTGACCGGTCGGAATCGGGGTCGGGTATCCGGTTCCGAAGCAGGCGCTGCAGAAGCCTTCTCCCGGATGATTCCCGATAATCAGGTGCAGGGTGTTTACATCCAGGTAGCCCATGCTGTCGGCACCGATTTTCCGGGCAATCTTGTCCTGATCGTAGCCGCACTGGCAGGCGATGAGGTTTTCCTTGGTGTCCACATCCACGCCGTAGTAGCAGGCATCGGTGAAAGCCGGTGCGGAGGACATGACGTGAACCTCCGTAGCGCCGGCGGAGCGAACCAATTGGATGATTCGGGTGATGGTAGTTCCCCGAACCACGGAGTCGTCCACCAATACCACTCGCTTCCCCGCAACGCTGTTACGGATGACGTTCAGCTTGATGCGAACCTTATCCTCCCGATTCTTCTGACCCGGGGCGATGAAGGTTCGGCCGATGTACTTGTTCTTGACAAAACCCATTCCGTACGGAATTCCGGATTGCTCCGCGTAGCCGATGGCCGCATCCAGACCGGAATCCGGAACGCCGATGACGATATCCGCATCCACCGGATACTGCATGGCCAGCAGGGCGCCGGCTTTTCGCCGTGCTTCGTGAACGCTCTTTCCTTCAATCTGAGAATCCGGACGGGCGAAGTAGAGGTACTCGAAAATGCAGATTTTATGCTCCTTTTCCCCGCAGTGATCCCGGATGGACCGGATGCCGTCCTTGCTGAATACCAGGATTTCACCCGGCTCCAGGTCCCGGATATATTCCGCGCCCACCGCGTCCAGGGCGCAGGTCTCGGATGCCACGATGTAGGTACCGTCTTCCCGCTTGCCGTAGCACAGCGGGCGGAAACCGTACGGGTCCCGACAGGCAATCATCTTCTGCGGGGACATGATTAGCAGGGAGTAGGCTCCGTCAATGCGTCCCATGGCTTTGTTCAGGGCCTCTTCAATGGATTCGCTTTGAATCCGTTCCTTTGTAATCACATAGGCGATGACCTCCGAATCGTTGGTGGTGTGGAAGATGGAACCCTGCAGCTCCAATTCCTGACGCAGTTCGAAGGCGTTGACGATGTTTCCGTTGTGGGCCAGCGCCATGCGTCCCTTGTGATGGTTGACCACAATCGGCTGGGCGTTGATTCGTTCATTGGCACCGGTAGTGCTGTAGCGGTCGTGTCCGATGGCCATATTTCCCGGCCCCAGGTTTTCCAGCACGTGCCGGGTGAAGACCTCGTGGGCAAGGCCGTTGTCCTTGTAGTCCCGGAAGATTCCGTCGTCGTTTACCACGATGCCGCAGCTTTCCTGTCCCCGGTGCTGCAGTGCGAAAAGCCCGTAGTAAACCGTCTCCGCAACATTCTGTCGGTTTTCGCTGAAAATGCCGAAGATGCCGCATTCCTCATGAAGATTGCTCATTCGTTCTTCTCCTTTTTACGATTAAAAATATCAATAGATGATGTAATATCTGACGATAAAATTTAATAACAAAATATATTATACAACGATGGAATTTAAAGTGATATATTAAATTTTTTTTGAGTGCATCGGGGCGAAATGGGGCAAAAACGCAATCTTTTCTGGCGGAAAAGTCAGTGAATTAACAATTATTGACGGCGAATGGATTGTTTGATAGATTGTGTTAGAAAGTGAAAGATAATTTATATAAAAGGAAGTGAGGATCATGCGACTGAATCCGGTGGGTACACATCTGTATATCGATTTGAAGTTTCCCTGCCAGCAGGCGGGAGAGAAGAGCCCGGTGGTGATTTTCAGCCATACTTTCGGAGGAAATGCTACGGACAACCGGCGGATGCAACGCATCCTGATTGCCGGCGGAATTGCGGTGTGCTCCTTTGATTTTCGCGGAGGGAGCGGGTACAAAAGCGGTCGAAGCCGGGGAGATATGCGATCCATGTCTATTTTTACCCAGAAGGACGATTTGGATTCGGTGATTGATTTAGTAAAGGAGCAGGATGGAATCGATCCGCAGCGGATCTACCTGCTGGGGGCCAGTCAGGGAGGACTGGTATCGGCTCTGGTGGCCAGCAACCGGCCGGAGGAAATTCGAGGGCTCTTTCTGGCCTATCCGGCGCTGTGCATCCCCGATGATGCGAAGCGGCGGTATTCCAGTCTGGAGGAGGTGCCGGATGAAGTGGAAATCATGGGCCTTACGGTGGGAAAGACGTATTACCAGTATTTGCTGGATTATAATTTTCAGAAGGAAATTCGGAAATATAAAGGAAAGGTGTTCATCTTCCACGGAGATAATGATGAGGTTGTGGATGCCTCTTATTCGGAACGGGCGGCAGCGATGTACGATAATGCGAAGCTGTACATCCTCCACGGAGAGGGGCACGGGTTTTCCAAGAAAATCCAGCGGCTCCTGGCCCGGTTCATCATCAACGAAATCCTGGGCGCAGAGAAAGCTTCCTCTTAGGTATCAGCCCTTTCGGCAGCGCTTCAGCTCCAGTTCCAGCATCCCGTTCAGCAGTTCCTGACCGTGTTCGTCCAGGCCGCGAATCCGTTCCAACAGGCGAAGCTCTTCGCTGGAAGGAACGGTTACCGCATAATCGCAATCGGCAAATTCCTTCAGGATATTATCGCACCGGTAAATCATGCACAGTGCCAGAAAAATGGGCGCTTCCACGGAACGGGTGCCGGTTTCGTAGCTGTAGAGCGCCTTTGTGCTGATGTATATCCCGTATTTGTGAAGCAGTGCAGCCACGTCCTGCACGGACAGGTTGTTCTGATTCCGGAGTTTTCGTAACTTGTTGCCGATGCTTTGCTGATCCATTGTGCAATCCTTTCTTTTCTACAAAATATAGGGGAGCGGAAAAAATCCGTCAACGGAATTCCACAATATGATGAAAAAGTATTTGACAATTCTACAGATTGTAGATAGAATCACCATATCGGCGGGAAATCGCCGATATAACACAGAGCAATCCGGAACCGGCAGAATTCCATTTACGGAATCTGTCGGTTTCGGATTTTTTGGTTTCTTCAACGGCACTCCGGTAATCTCAGATGCAGAAACGACCCTTCTGTTCTGTTTGAGGTTGTATTGCAAAAACAAAAAGGCTATAATCAATCTGTAAAAATATACTTTTATGAGGATAAGAAGACTTGAAGAACGAAAAAACAATTACCTTTCCGATTGACGGTACCGTGGATTCCGCTGCGCTGTTCGGCAGCATGGATCGGAACGTGAAGGCGGTGGAGCGGGCCACCGGAACAACGATTATTCAGCGAAACAGCGAGCTCCTGATTCAGGGAGAGGAGGGCAATCGGGCCCGGGATATGCTGACGAAGATGGCGGGAGAGCTGAAGGCCACCGGCAAGCTGGATTCCCAGAAGGCGGATTACATTATCGAGGCGCTGACTCAGGCGATTCCATACGACGAGCAGGAGAACGCCCGGGATATCATCTGCTATACCCATTACGGGAAACCCCTTCGGCCGAAGACGTTCGGACAGAAGGAGTATGTGGATGCCATTCGCCGGAACAACATGGTGTTCGGCGTGGGACCGGCGGGAACGGGAAAGACGTATTTGGCCTGTGCCATGGCGGTGAACGCCCTCAAGAATAAAGAAATCGAACGAATCATCCTGGCGCGGCCGGCGGTGGAAGCCGGAGAGAGCCTGGGCTTCCTTCCGGGAGACCTTCAGGAGAAGGTGGATCCGTACCTTCGCCCGCTGTACGATGCCTTGTATGAAATCATGGGTCAGGAAGCGGCGGCCAGAATGAAGGAAAAGGGTGCCATCGAGGTGGTTCCGCTGGCATACATGAGAGGCCGGACGCTGGACAATTCTTTCATTATCCTGGACGAGGCGCAGAACACCACGCGCGAGCAGATGAAGATGTTTCTCACCCGAATGGGATTCCATTCCAAAGTGGTGGTGACGGGGGATATCACCCAGATTGACCTGCCCAAAGGGAAGGGTTCCGGACTGTTGGAGGCCACCCGGGTGCTGAAGAATGTGGAAGGCATCCGATTCTGCTATTTGACCGATGTGGATGTGGTTCGCCACGAACTGGTAAAAAGAATTATCAAAGCCTATAACGATTACGAGAAGAAAAGCGGAGACAGAAGAAAATGAGAATCGATTGCGTAGACGAGAACGGCAGACTGCAGGAAGCTGCTTTTATAAAGATTCTGGAGGCGGCATCGGAAGTGTTCCGTCAGGAATTTGATCTGCCGGCAGAGGAAGAAGAGCGACTGGAGGTATCCCTCACCATCACGGATGAGGAGACCATTCGGCAGATTAATCGGGAGTATCGGGGCATCGACCGGGTAACGGATGTGCTGTCCTTCCCGCAGTATGAATCTGCAGAAGCGGTTGCGGAAGAGCTGGAATCCTTGGATGAGGAGATTTCCGTGCTGCTGGGAGATGTGGTAATCTGTTATAAGAGAGCCTGCGAGCAGGCGGTGGAATATGGAAATACGGAGGAACGGGAGCTGACCTACCTGTTCGTTCACAGCATGATGCATCTGCTGGGGTATGATCACATGGAAGAGGAAGAAAAGAAGGTCATGCGGCTTCACGAAGAAAATGTGATGTCGGCGGTGGACCTGAAAAGAGAATAGAAATGGAGAGAGTATGAAATCAGGGTTTATTGGAATTATCGGAAGACCGAATGTAGGAAAGTCTACGCTGCTGAATCAGATTCTGGGAGAGAAGATTGCAATTACATCCAGCAAGCCGCAGACTACCCGAAACCGGATTACCGGAATTTACACGGACATGGAATACGATAACGGAAACGGCCGCCAGCTGATTTTCCTGGATACCCCGGGAATTCACAAGCCGAAGAACAAGCTGGGTGCCACCATCAACGAGACGGCGGTGAACACCTATAAAGGCGTGGATCTCATCGTGTTCATCATCGACGGAAGCCGCAAATTCGGATCCGGCGACCAGTATTTGCTGGATATGATTCAGGAAGTGGATACGCCGAAAATTCTGGCCATCAACAAGATGGACTTGATGAAGCCGGAAGATTATCTGGAGCTGTACAATCGGTATTCCGAGATGAATATCTTTGATGACATCTACGGCGTATCGGCGCTGAACGGAACCAACGTGGAGGAGCTGATTGAGCGCCTCACCGGATACATGGAGGAAGGTCCGATGTATTATCCGGAGGACATGGCGACGGATCATCCGGAGCGCTTCATCGTCAGCGAGATTATTCGGGAGAAGCTGCTGGAATACCTGAACGAAGAAGTGCCTCACGGTGTTTTTGTGGAAATTGAGTCCTATGAGGAGAAACCGAACATCACGGATATCGGCGCGGTGATCTACTGCGAACGAAAATCCCATAAAAGCATTATCATCGGCAAAGGCGGCCGGAAGCTGAAGGGTGTGGGTAAGAGTGCCCGGATGGAAATCGAAGCCCTGTTGGGTACCAAGGTGTTCCTGTCCCTTTGGGTGAAGGTGAAAGAGAATTGGCGGGATTCGGACCGCACCATTCGCAATTTCGGTTATAAAGACGAGTAAAGAATGCTGATTACAACAGAAGGAATCGTACTGAAACAGAATAAAATCGCCAACAACCGGCGGATGATTGTGGTGTTCACGAAGGATTACGGAAAGATTTCCGCGGGCACCGGACTGTCGGAGCGGGGTCGGAATCGTTCGGCCTTGGCGCTGCGTCCTTTTACCTACTCGGAATACGAAATCTTCAAAAACCGGGACTATTACAACATCAACGGAGCGGGAATCAAGCGCAGCTTCTATTCCATCGGCGAAGATATCGACCGATTTCTGGCAGCATCCCGGGTGATTGAATACCTGAACGAGACGCTGGAGGAGGGAAAGCCGCAGCCGCGTACCTTCGAATTGACCATCGAGTTCATGGAGGCCATTACCCAAGCAAAGGGAAATTATGAGACCATGCTCTATGCGTATTTGGTAAAAAATCTTGGAATGCAGGGGGTTATGCCGGAGCTGAATCAGTGCGTGGATTGCGGAAAGAAGCGAGAGGACTTTGAAGCGCCGATGTATTTCTCGATTTCCGGGGGCGGAATCCTGTGTGGAGATTGTATGGAGAGAGAGAAAAGCGACGGGGATACATTGATTTTCAAGCCTCATTTTGATATAGTGGAGGTATTGAAATATATGGTAAGACATTCTCTTGCCACTTTTTCCAGAATTCAGTTGAAGCCGGAAATTCAGCGGGAATTGAAAAAAATTCTGGCAGAATATTTGGAATACTACCTGAATACTGATCTTTTGAAAGGGGATTTCGACGCATAAGCGAAGTCCCGGCAAGGAGGAAGATATGGAAATTACATTGGAAAAAATCGAATTGGTCAAGGACCGTACCGGTGTCAGCTATCGGGAAGCAAAGGAGGCGTTGGAAGAAGCCAACGGAAGCGTGGTGGATGCCATCATCAATATTGAGGAGTCCATGGATTATATCAATGCCCATGAAGAGGATGAAGAGAGCAAAGAAGGCATTCTGAAGCGTCAGCTGAAGAAGACCATTGCCAAGGGAAATATGTCTCGGGTTATCGTTCGCAAAGGCGATACCATTCTCTTGAATCTGCCGCTGACGGCAGGATTGCTGGGTGCCGTGGTGGCTCCTTGGGGCGTTATTTTCGGCGTTATCAGTGCCGCCGGATTCAATTGCAAGATTGAGTTCGTGAACGATCAGGGACAGATTACCGACATTAACGGCAAGGTGAAGAGCCAGTACCGGAAGGCCAGAGCCCAGGGGCAGATTTACTACGACAAGGGTATGGAGAAGGTGGATAAGATCAAGGACAGCGAATTCTACGAAGACCTGAAAGAAAAGGGATCGGATATGTACAACGAGCTTCGGGATCGGGGCCAGGATGTGCTGGAAGACTTCCGGGAGAAGACGGCGGAGGGCATCGATTCCGACCGCGTTCGGGAAGGATTCGAAGAGCTGAAGCGGAAGGGATCGGACATCTTCCGGAAGAAGACAGAGGATGAGGACGACGATTTCTTTGAAGAGTTTGATCTGGATGTCGACGATGACGAGCCGGTGGTAGTGGATGCAGACGATGCGACAGAGGAAGCAGCATCCGCAGAAGAAGCGGCTCCGGCAGAAGCGGAAGCACCTGCGGAAGAAGCGGCTCCGGCAGCAGCGGAAGCACCGATCGGCGAAGAGACCAAAGAGGATCTGACAAAGATTCTGGAAGAAGTGGCGCAGGAGAGCGGCATTAATCCGGAAAATTAATAAATTAATTAAAAGTTTGGAGTAGAGAAAGAATGGCAGATAACAACAAAGCAACAATGGAAAAAATCAAAGCTCTATGCAGCAACAGAGGATTTATTTTCCCGGGTTCCGACATTTACGGCGGTCTGGCAAATACATGGGATTACGGTCCTCTGGGCGTGTTGTTCAAGAACAACGTGAAGCAGGCATGGTGGAAGAAGTTCGTTCAGGAATCCAAGTACAACGTAGGACTGGATGCGGCAATTCTGATGAACCCGGAAACCTGGGTAGCCAGCGGACACGTAGGTGGATTCTCGGACCCGCTGATTGACTGCAAGAGCTGCAAATCCAGACACAGAGCGGATCAGCTGGTGGAAGAATACATGCGGGCAAAGGGCGAAACCGTCGCTTGTGACGGCTGGAGCAACGAGCAGCTGGAATCCTTCATCCAGGAGAATCAGGTTCCTTGCCCGGAATGCGGAAAGACGGATTTCACGCCGATTCGGAAGTTCAACCTGATGTTCAAGACATTCCAGGGCGTTACCGAAGATTCCAAATCGGAAATCTTCTTGCGTCCGGAAACGGCACAGGGCATCTTCGTAAACTTCAAGAATGTTCAGCGCAGTGCCAGAAAGAAAGTGCCATTCGGTATTGCACAGATCGGTAAATCTTTCCGGAACGAGATTACTCCGGGCAACTTCACCTTCCGTACCCGTGAGTTTGAACAGATGGAGCTGGAATTCTTCTGCAAACCGGGAACGGACATGGAATGGTTCGAATATTGGAAGCAGTACGCACAGGACTTCCTGAAGAATCTGGGCATGAACATGGAGAACATCCGAGTTCGCGATCACGAGAAAGAGGAGCTGTCTCACTACAGCAACGCCACATCTGATTTGGAATACCTGTTCCCATTCGGCTGGGGTGAGCTGTGGGGTATTGCAGATCGTACGGACTTCGATTTGATGCAGCACCAGAACCACTCCGGTCAGGATATGAGCTATATGGATCCGGAAACCCATGAGAAATACGTGCCGTACTGCATCGAGCCGTCTCTGGGTGCCGATCGTGTGGCATTGGCATTCTTGATTGATGCATACGACGAGGAAACACTGACGGATGCGAAGGGCAAGGAAGATACCCGTATCGTCCTGAGACTCCATCCGGCACTGGCACCGTATAAGGTTGCCGTTCTGCCTCTGTCCAACAAGCTCAAGGAACAGGCAGAACCGATTTACGAAGAATTGAGCAAATATTTCAGCACCGATTATGATACCTCCGGTTCCATTGGTAAGAGATACCGCCGTCAGGATGAAATCGGTACTCCGTTCTGCGTTTGTGTCGATTTCGACACGGCAGAAGATCACTGTGTCACCATACGGGACAGAGACACGATGGAACAGATTCGTCTGCCATTGTCCGACGTACGTGAATATATTAATAGCAAGCTAGAATTCTAGGCGAAATTTTTAAACAAGGAGAAAGCTTATGGGCAAGTTTGTGTATTCATTCAATGAAGGCTCCAAGGATATGAGAGACCTTCTGGGAGGTAAAGGTGCCAACCTGGCAGAGATGACGAAAATCGGCCTGCCGGTACCTTTCGGATTTACTATTTCTACCGATGCCTGCAAGGATTATCTGAACAAGGGCGGCATGCTGGACGAGGAAATCGTTCGGGAAGTGTACGAACACCTGGATGAACTGGAACAGGTAATGGGAAAGAAGTTCGGAGACATCGAGAACCCGCTTTTGGTTTCCGTTCGTTCCGGCGCACCGGTTTCCATGCCGGGAATGATGGATACGATTCTGAACCTGGGACTGAATGACGATTCCGTAAAGGGCCTGGCTGCCAAGACCGGAAACGAACGTTTTGCTTACGACAGTTACAGACGTTTCATTCAGATGTTCGGTGACGTCGTAATGGAAATTCCGAAGTCCAAATTCGATCAGATTTTTGACGGCCGCAAGAAGGAAGTGGGCGCAGAATACGATGTGGATCTGAAGACAGAGGATCTGAAGGTCATCATTGAGGGATACAAGGAACTGGTAAAAGCAGAACTGGGCAGAGAGTTCCCACAGAATCCGAAGGATCAGTTGATGGAGGCGATTCAGGCGGTATTCCGTTCTTGGAATAACGAAAGAGCAATCCTGTACAGAAAGCTGAATAGCATTTCCGCATCCCTGGGAACGGCTGTAAACGTTCAGTCCATGGTATTCGGAAACACCGGCGAGAATTCCGGTACCGGCGTTGCGTTCACACGAAGCCCGGTAAACGGTGAAAACAAGATCTTCGGTGAGTTCCTGGTAAACGCACAGGGCGAAGACGTTGTAGCGGGTATCCGTACACCGCAACCGATTGACCAGATGAAGGAATCTTTCCCGGATGTATACGGAAAATTCGAAGATATTGCCAGAATCCTGGAAGACCACTATAAGGATATGCAGGATATGGAGTTCACGGTAGAAGAGGGCAAACTCTTCATGCTGCAGACCAGAAACGGTAAGAGAACGGCAGAGGCTGCGGTAAAGGTTGCCGTAGATATGGTGAACGAAGGAAAAATCGATAAAGAGACCGCAATCATGAGAATCGCACCGGAGCAGATCGATCAGCTTCTCCACCCGGCATTCGATGCAGAGGAATTGAAGAAGCATACCCCGATTGGAAAGGGACTTCCGGCATCTCCGGGTGCGGCATGCGGCGAGATCGTATTCAGTGCCGATGATGCAGCCGTTGCAAAGGAAGCCGGCAAGAAGGTCGTTCTGGTTCGTGAAGAGACCTCTCCGGAAGACTTGGCAGGTATGGTTGCAGCGGAAGGTATCCTCACCGCAAGGGGTGGCATGACTTCTCACGCAGCAGTAGTTGCCCGCGGTATGGGTAAATGCTGCGTTGCCGGATGCCATGATATCACGGTATACGAAGACGAGAAATACATGGAAATCCACGGTGTAAAGTACCATGAAGGAGACATGATTTCCATTAACGGTTCCGACGGCAGCGTATATGCGGCAGAAATTGCAACCAAGGCACCGGAACTGTCCGGCAACTTCGGTACCATCATGAAGTGGGCGGACGAAATCCGTACCATCGGCGTTCGTACCAATGCGGACAATCCGAGAGATGCAAAGCAGGCGGTTCAGTTCGGTGCGGAGGGAATCGGTCTCTGCAGAACCGAGCACATGTTCTTCGAAGAGGAGAGAATTCCGAAGATTCGCCGCATGATTCTGGCAGATACCGAGGAAGAGAGAAGAGAGGCACTGGCAGGTCTGCTTCCGTATCAGAAAGGCGACTTCAAGGGCCTGTATGAGACCATGGCAGGAAAGCCGGTAACCATCCGTCTCCTGGATCCGCCGCTGCACGAATTCCTCCCGAAGAACGAAGAGGATATGAAGGAACTGTCCGAGCAGTTCGGTATTCCGCTGGAGAAGATTAAGACGAAGACCATCGAACTGCACGAGTTCAACCCGATGCTGGGACACAGAGGCTGCCGTCTGGCGGTAACCTATCCGGAAATCGCCGAGATGCAGACAGAGGCAATCATTACCGCTGCTCTGGAAGTAAAGAAGGAAACCGGCATCGATATCAAACCGGAAATCATGGTACCGCTGGTAGGTATTCCGAACGAGCTGAAGAACGTGAAGAAGACCATCGACGAGACCGCAGAGAGATGCTTCGAAAAGGCCGGTGAGAGACTGAACTACATGGTAGGAACCATGATTGAGATTCCGAGAGCCGCTCTGGTTGCCGATGAAATTGCAGAAGATGCAGAATTCTTCTCCTTCGGTACCAACGATATGACTCAGATGGGATTCGGTTTCTCCAGAGACGATACCGGAAAGATTATTCGCGAGTACGTGGAGAAGGGTGTTCTGGAAGAAGATCCGTTCCAGGTTCTGGATCAGCGCGGCGTTGGAAAGCTGGTAAAGATGGCTGCAGAAGAAGGCCGGAAGACCCGTCCGAACATCAAGCTGGGAATTTGCGGTGAGCACGGCGGAAACCCGAAGACCATCGATTTCTGCCACAGACTGGGATTGAATTACGTATCCTGCTCGCCATTCCGGGTACCGATTGCCCGTCTGGCTGCAGCACAGGCTGCCATCCGTAATAAATAAAACTCATAGTTAAAAAAAGGAGAGTTAGGGATAGGGTGAAACAGAAATGCTGTTTCACCCTATGCTGATGTTATGAATTGGTTAGATCAATTTGAAGACAAGTTTTCTGCCTTCGCGAATTTCTGTTATATCATTTTAGGAAACATTATCTATGCGGTGAGCATTAACGTGCTGATTACCCCGATGAGCCTGTACAACGGCGGGTTCCTGGGAATGGCGCAGCTGCTGCGTCTGTTCTTCGTTAAGGTGCTGCATTTCTCCGGACCTCCGGGAATGGACCTCACCGGTATCATCTACTTTCTCATGAACGTGCCGCTGTTCTACTACGCGTATCGGGCGGTGGGAATTAAGTTCTCGATTAAATCCCTGATTTCCATCGGAATGTCCTCCCTCTGTCTGACGCTGGTTCCGGTACCGGCCAAGCCACTGTTCAACGATTACCTGTCCGCTTGTGTAGTGGCAGGCGTCATCGGCGGTGTGGGATCCGGAATCATTCTGCGAGGCGGCAGCTCCACCGGCGGTTCGGATATCATCGGTGTCTGCATGTCCAAGACCCACCCGAATACCAGTGTGGGAAGAATCAACGTGCTGTTCAACGTGGCGGTATACGGAATCTGTCTGTTGGTGTTCAATATTCAGATTGCCATCTATTCCTTTATCTATACTACTATTCGTTCCAGCTTCATGGACCGGATGCATACGCAGAACATCAACACCGAGGTGCTGATCTTCACAAAGGTGGATGGAATCGACAAGCTCATCACCACGGACATGGGACGAGGCGTCACCAAATGGGAAGGAACCGGCTCTTATACCGAGGAGAACGTGCACATCATGGTGGTGGCCATCACCAAGTACGAGGTTTATCACCTGCAAACCTTGGTGCAGGAAAAAGATCCCCATGCCTTCATCATGCTGAACGATGGCGAACGGGTTGTGGGCAACTTTAAAAAGCATTTGGAGTAATACTTCAAGAAATAACGGAAAACAAAAATGAGGCTGGATTATTCCAGTCTCATTTCTATTGTACCGATTCCGTCCCGGCATTGAACCTTTGCGACCGAACCGTTTATCAGCGTCATGCAAGGCTTCACGTGACCGATATCGCAGTTCCATACAATCGGAACGTCGAAGCATCGATTGAGCAGATCCAGATACTCCTCATCCGACGAACCGCCGTCGAACATCACCCGCCCGAAGAGAATTCCGGTCGTACCGCGGAAATAGCCGCAGGCTTTCATCTGAATCATGGTGAGGTACAGGGTTTCCGCATTCATGGCAAAAGGATCGAAGTACCACACAATCCCTTCCGAGGCGTAGCGGTCTAAGAATTTATGGGTGCCGTCGTAAGGCGTACCGATCAGCTTTCCGATGCAGTCAATGCATCCGCCAATCAGCCTTCCCTCAAAGGCCACCGGCTCTTTCTCACCGTCCAACCGGCTGTCCCAGTACACTTCTCCTTCCAGGACGGGATTATCGCTGAAATCCTTTTTGTCATCATAATATTGAAAGGACTCTTGGGTCCAAATGTCACCTTTCAGGACCCGAAGCATCCGTTCCTGAAACGGGTGCAGGGGCTGCCAGTCAAAGGTACCCGCATTGAATCCGTACATGGTGGCGATATCCAGATTCGTGGTGATTGGAAAAAGAAGATTGGTGGGGTCACTGGCACCGATGATCCATTTCGGATTTTCTCGGATTCGTTCCCAATCCACGAACGGCAGCATTTCCGGTGCGTAATCCCCGCCGGAAGCGGAGAGAATGGCGGAAATGTTTTTATCCTCGACTAATTCCTGTAATTCTTTGCCGCGCACGACACCGGAGGCGGAACGATCGGAATCGGTGCGCACGCCGGCGGTTTCGCGAATATGGTAGCCTTCTCCTTTGAGTACGGAGAGGGATTGTTCAAAGGATTCAATTTTGTGACCTACGCCGGCACTGGGTGCACAGATGCCGATGGTGTCGCCGGGGCGGAGAAACTTCGGATAAATCATTTTATTATCTCTCCTGTTCGTTCTGGAATGCGCCTTGCAATCCGTTGGAGAAAAGAATGCCACAGGTGACGTACATGGAATAAGGGGACTGTACGACGGTTACACCTAAGGATTCTGCCAGCTTAATCAAGGCCGGATCCGGCTCGCTTCGTCCGATAAAAATTACACAGGAAATGCCCATCAAGTCTGCTGTACGTAGAACCTGTGGATTATATAAAGCTGTAATTAAGATGGACTTGTCATTAGAATAGGCTAACATATGACTCATCATATCCGACGAAAATGCACTGTTCAATTCCAGTTCCGGATCGCTGTTTCCCGTTAATACTTCGGCATCCAGCAGGTTTACCACTTCTTTTAAAACCATAACTTCCTCCTTGCATTTATAACGCTATTGATAAAATATTTTTAAGTGACGATTTACTTTGTTTAATTATATTCAACTAAATTTCTGTTCATACATGACTATATGGAATAAATT
>ERZ1034973.363-NODE-363-length-32920-cov-7.074061_pt1 | contig 32920 bp, 60 predicted proteins | sample MGYA00520686_ERZ1034973 | MGnify/ENA primary metagenome ERZ1034973 (study PRJEB33766, sample SAMN09781775) | gut metagenome | biome: gut microbiome | host: Homo sapiens | place: Madagascar | study: EMG produced TPA metagenomics assembly of the PRJNA485056 data set...
CTACTGCATAGAGTAATTAAATTATCATCATCAAGTCTTCGCTCCCAGGCTTCACTTATTGGTTCGATGTGATGAACTGATATTTCTTTTGTCACATACTGCGGTGGCTTCTGTCTGCTGCACACCTGGCAGCAGTAACTGTCTCGCTCTCTGATCTGCACGCTCTTCTCTTTCCACCTGTTAGTTTTTCGAAATGAATCAATCTTTTTATTTTTTTCCGATACCCAGCTTCTGCGTCTTCTGATTGATTGTGCTTTCTGGCTGCATATGTATTTGCTATCATGGATCGTCCCGCAGTACTGACATGACTTTAGCATTAGTTCCTCCTTGGTTGCGGGTGACGGAATCGAACCGCCAGTTTGAGCTAAGGAGACTCATGTGTTCCCATTACACTAACCCGCTTCATTGCGACACAAGGACCTCCGCTTCTGTTGGAGATCCTTGTGTCAATCCTTGCCTTTAGTCCATATTTAATTTTGTTCTTAATTCTATTATATCGGTTAATAATGTTAATGGGGTTAATCTTTGGGTTTGCCCAGATTTTTTTCAATAATCTGGGTGATGCGTGATCTGGAATATCCCAGCTGTGCTCCGATCTCCTTATGGGTTTTTCCTTCCAGCTTCATGCAAAAGATGGCGTGCGTTATCGGATCCTCTATCCTGTTGATCCATTCCTCCACGTCAGCTTTGGTCTTTTGATATTCCGCTTCACGCTTCCTCAGTCTCTGCATCTGTTCCCCATTCTTTTCGCCTTTTTCGATTTCGCCGCGGATCCAGCCAAGGGCAATAACGGTATGACGATATTGTCTGATCTTTCTCTCGTCCATATATTCCTCCCATCAAAACGACAGCTGTTCTATTTGCAGCTGTTTATCTTCCCTGTACCATCGTTCCGGTCTTACTTTTTTCCCTTTCGGCCATCGCTTTAGGCGTGGATCGTCTGTGGCGCTGATGCATATGCATTCCAGACATTCTACTCCCAGGATAGCATGTTCATATTTTCGCACGCTATCCTCGTCGAGATAGTAGCCTTTTGGCGGCTTTATGTCTTTTCCAACGGATCTGCCAGATACCTTTTCCCGTTTCACCTCCGGCATCGTCACGCACATAGCGCAACGATACCTTTTCTTTGTCGGAGAGTCCGGCGCGCGAAACGTCTTCTCCGTTTCCTTTAGGAGATACGCAGCCAGCTTATGATAGTTTCCGGAGCGATCGAGAACAGCAACTTTCACATACCCATGTTTCCATCGATTTTCGATCTTTGGGAGATCTCTGCAATTCAGCACTACATGGTGATGGATTCTTTTGTGCTTATACTCCGTCACTGCAACCCACTTAAAATCTTTTCCTGATTTTCGATGATCTCTCCTCATATCCCCGATGAAATTATCCAGATCCTTTTTAGCCTGATCTTTGTCTGGAGCATCTCCCGCATATGTCAGAACCACATGAAGATCCCCGCCCGAAAAATTATGATTCAGTTTCGCTGTCAAAACCTTCACCGAATTTCTATAATTTGTTTTCGCAACAGCATCCGGCGTTGGTTTGGATCTCTTTGCCCTTTTTTCTCCTGCAGTTTTCACTCTGGTGGTCGCTCGGTACGATCTCATGATCGTCTTACCTGCCACTATCGTTTCTCGGTAGTACATCCTTGTCCTCGTTTTAATACTCTTAGCTAGATTTAATGCGACCATTCGGTCGCCGGTTTTTCCTTATATATATGTAGAGATTTGAGGCGGCTATATAAACCGCCTCAATATTGATACTGATTATCTTATCTCTGATCCTCTATGCGATCCTCGATTCGCTCTCTCGGATCAAGATATTTTCCCACTTCTTATATGCATCCAGATAAAACTCTTTTTTATCTCCGTTATAAGTAACTTCGTAGTACATGCCATCTGGAATATCCGTGCTGAGAAGCGCTTTGTTGTTTTGAAGGATCTTGCAGCTCCATACAACAAACACATCACTTGGCCCTAAAAGGATCCCATCTGTACCATCAACATTACTATTGAAATATTCCGTTACGATTGTTTTAGCTCTATTGATGAATTCGTTATTTCCCATATCTTTCTCCTATTCTTCGTAAATAACCTCTAGCCCATATGCCTTCGCCGCATCATGTTCGATCCGGCAGCCTCTGGCATTTTCCCAGCCTTTGCAGAAATACGCCGCGTGACATAAACTCATATTCTCAAGTGATTTTGCAAGGAAGCATAAAGGGATCTGAACTACTCCGCGCTTTTCCATATTTTCTCGACTATACCATTCGTCCGTAAAAAGTGTATTCACAATTTCATATCATGCCTCCTGTCCAATCAGCGCTTCCATGATCTGCACGAGAGCAGCCTTTGTCTTATCCGGATCCGGAGTCTCCGTCGCGGCCTCCCGGCATTCCTGATAGATCTTCTGGAGCTGATCTACTTTCAGTTTGAACAGCATCAGCGATTCGTTCGAGACGTTATCGATCTTGGCCTCCAGTTCCTTGATCTGCTGAGCCATCGATTCATTATCCCGCCGGGTAGTTTCGATCTGCTTTGCAGCCGCCGTTTCAGCCTCTGCCTTCAATTTGTTTCCTTCCTTTTCCAGAGCCTTCTGGATTTCCCGATCCCTGGCACCCTTTTCTAATTCCAGCTTTTCTTTCAGTTCCTTTTCACGGTTCTTAGCCTTTTGAAGTTTTTCCTCCAGCTTGGTGATTTCTTCTGGATCTGCTGTCTGGGATTTTAGATCCACCAGTTCCCTGGCCAGATGTTCCGCTTCACTTTTCTTCCGTGCCATTTCATCGCCCAAGTGTTCCACTTCATCAGCTAAGCGTTCCACTTCATCGTTTTTCCGTTCCACCTGTTCCTGCAGCTGTAGGATTTCCTTTTCCATCTCGGTGCCCTGCTCATCTTTTTCTGACTCCAGCAGTTTTATTTTTTCTTTGAGTTCTTTGACCGTCATGCTTTCTACATCATTGTTTTCTATGAAGGATTCCACCTCATCTTCTGGGATGCTCAAGAGGCTGTAAGCCTTGGAAATACTCAAATCCGACAACGTGTCGTTTTTACCGAAAATGCTGTTTTTATTGCCGTATGTATCTGCGATTTTCATGAATCTTTGTGCCTGTCTCTGGCTGTAGCCAAGGTTTTCCGTACACCATTCTTCCCATTCTCCATGCTTTACCTTTTCTTTGGCAGCCTCCAGACATTTTCCTATTTCTATAACCCCTGCAAGAGTCACTCTGTAAACGGTCGCTTCTGCCGTTTTGATCCGTGCGACCAGCGTGGGAAGATCGTCATTGATCACCACTTTGTAATCCGCTTCCACGATATTGCTCATGCTGCTTTCCTCTCTTTCCGTTTTAATCTTCTATTAAACTCTGCTACAACCAGATCTTTAAACGCCTCCACCTCTGGAGTCATATTACAGTTATGCTCGCCTCTGCACTGGATGAACTTTCCCTCCGGCCGTATTTCCAGGGTATAATACGGCTCGTCCGGCTTTTCAGACCGGCGGATAAAATAAATGATCGTTTCCCCTTTTGCAACGCGATCTCCGTAAGTACGTACGCAATGACCAAGCATCGATGATTCGACATTCAGATCTTCTTGTGATTCGGCGATTTTTAATATGAATCCATTCCTTTTGATGTCCATTCTCTGGAATTCCGCCACTTTCTTTATAGCGGCATTCTCCAGCTCTGTCCGCTGGATCTTGACCTGCTCCGACAGCCGTTTATGAACCTCGGCAAAATCCTCTGGAAACAGGATGGACTTCTTTCGCGTGTCCATTCCTAGAAGCCTGCAGTCGTTGATATAGTCCAGCCAGTCATATTTGTTCACATTCTGATCTCTGGCCCATTCTGCCCATTTCATGACAGATATAAACTTTCCAATGCGCCTTGCTTCATCACCTTTGGATGCATCCGCAGCTTTGGTTATTGCCTCCCACGAAAATCTTTTCTCTTTCTCTGTCAGGCTCTGAAAAAAACTAAGTTCCTGAAAATTCACATGGTGACCTCTTATCTTCTTTATATGCCGGCGAGGCAATCGCAGTATCTTCTCTAGGCTGCGTCCCCTCCAGTTTATACAGCCTGATCCGATGCTCCCGATTACTTTTTCTACTACGAAGCATTCAAACCCCGCTTTTGCCAGGAGTTCGATGCTCTGATATTTAAGATGCAGGTTGATATATGAAATGAGATCATATGCATCGAATTCATGTCTTTGAAACATATCCGGTTGCCATCCGTATTTCAAACAACTATTCAGGAACGTGCGTTTCAGATTGCCCTTATACACTTCCGTTCGTTCAAATTTCGGCCGGCTGTACCAGTTCATGCCCGATGGTGGATGCGGCAGCTTTACAGCTTTTATCTGCTCCCAACGATCCGTCCTCCAGCACCATGACGGTGTATGCTTATAATAGCTTTGCTCATTTTTATTGAACACGTATATGGCCGATATCCAGCCACGAAGTTCTGGTTTTCCAACATCCTCAAAAGTGGCCGTTATTTCCGTAAGGGATCCATACACAGTATTTCCTCTGTGCGTAAGGACCAGTACTCTGAAATACTCTGTTAGATTTTTCCGGCCAATGCCTTCTGCCTTACAGGTCGCTTCGCTCTTACATTTAGGGCAAATTCCTTTTTCATTATGTTTTATCGGAAACCGATCGGCTCGGAAGCGGTGGCCGCACCGGGTGCATACCGCTTCATTTTTCTTTTTGTTATATATGATATAGGTTTTCTCGATCACATCTTTTATGATCCAGTTTCTGACTCCTGCTGGAGCTGGCGGCAGGTTAAAATATTTTTCATCCATTTCCTTAGGCTCACCTCCTACAGCAGATCCAGGACATTGAGAGTCTCATGCTTTTCTGCCCTCTTGATTCCGTAATATTCTTCGGCCATCCTATAGGCATCTTCATCTGATACCGCTCCGACGCCTCCAACAGCATTCTTCTTTGCCACCTCCCGGATGGAATCACAGGCGCCTTTCAGAGATTTTCCTTCCTGTAAGATCTTCTCTGCCACCGCATCGCTGGTGCAGATCTCGGTCAGATGCTCTTCGATCGCCTGGGCGAATGGATTATTCAGCTTCATCATTTCTTTTGTTAGCTTTTCGATTGCCTTGTTTATTATCTCCATATTTTCTTTCCTCCTGGCTCTGTATGAACTTCTCGCACATAGCAGCGGTTTGGATTGCTTCCGCTGCAGTTTTTAGCATACTTTTCCTTATGTGTTTGATATATTCTGTTTGTGCTTCATCCGCTCTTACGCTCTCCCACAGCCGATTTAATCGAAATCTTGCTCGGTTCACTTCTTCTTCGCATAAAACGGGCAATGTTGCCAATTAACGCAATCATCTCCATCCCAGACTTCTACTAGCACATTAGGGAACAACTCTCTGTTGTATCTTGCGCATTCTATTCCGTCCTCTATCGGACAACCGCCATTTTCCAAAATTTTAGGGAATCCATCTTCACTGTCGATATTATGAATACATCCTTTTTCACAATAGTTGTGTCTAAAAATTTCGTATTCCGTTCCGTTACTGAACGGCTTTGCTCTTTCGTATCTCATTCCGCACCGCCTTTCACTTCCTCAAAACACTCACTGAAAATTTCGCTGCCAATTTCAATCCAGGAAAGCCCATCTGTTGAATCCAGATGAATTGCTTCGCCAAAATGTGTTGGTCTAGGTTCATCCGACTCATAGATTTCCCCGGCTTTTATTTCAGTTTCACTTTCGTAGAAATCAACCCCTGCGGCCCAAAACGGTTTGATACATTTATATTTTTTCATTCGTTTCCCTCCGTGATCATTATTCAACTATGAAGTCATAATCAACGCAATTAAAGTCATCTTCTCGCTCTGGGATCAGCATGCATACACCAGCTGCATCTTTTACGTATAGCATCCCCTTGATTTCTATAACCGTCATGGGATAATAACCGCCGATTCTTCGATGCAAGTCAATCTCTTTGCCGATCAATTCTTTTGCATTGCCTTGATATAATCTCATTCCGCACCGCCTTTCACTTCCCCCTCCTCAAGTGGTCTGTTCCAGCACTCCACGCAAATATTATTACCAGTGCCGCATTTTTCCGCCTCCGAGTATCCTAAATCACCCGGGCATAATTCCGGCGGTATCCCGCGATTATTGATCCGGGCGTCTGGGTATTTCTCCAGAAATTCCTGCACGATTGTTTTCTGTGGGTGCTCTTCTTCCTGTTTTTTCATAACTGAACATCCATTGTTTTCCTCTTCACCTCCGATTACTGTCTCGTTGTCTATGAATTTATAATAATCAGATGCACACTTAGGACATAAATAATAATCTCCCAGTTTCCCAACCCCTTTCTCTGAATATTCAATATGTGCCCATTTATCTCTAAAGTCAAAGTCTACATTTTGTTTTTTACATCTATCGCACAGTATTCTCATCCGACTCTCCTTTCACGATAATATAATCTCCCCAGTTGGTTACATTCTCCTGGGTGGTTCGTATCACGACCACTCCACCTTTCCAGATCTCTATCCGGTTCTCCCCGATAATCCTGACCTCGGCAGCAGGTTCACTATCAGCTGATGTGATCCCTATTCCAATTCCAGCCCAGAGTGACGTCAGGATCATAACGGCAATTATCAGTGCTTTTATGGTTTTCATTTTGCAGCTCCTTTTAACTCCCTAAGCTTCGCTCTGAGTCTTACTATTTCATATGTCGCATTATCTCCTGCTCTTGGCCGGTTTGCTCTGTAGCAGGTTCTGGCATATTTTTCTTTCCTCTGGATCTCTTCTTCCAGAATCTGCGCTCGGCTCTTGGTCTGTCTCCTGATCCTTGGCGGCTCTTCTTTCTTTTCAGCCATCTGGTTTTTCCTGCGGTTTTCCTCGATCCGCTCTTGAAGCGCCAGATATTCCGGATCTTCTAAAAGGCATTTGGCATGCTTGCATTCCTGATCAGTGTCCCGGCCAAAGCACAAGCAGTCTTTCCTCGGACAGTATAAAAAGGAGCCATATTCCCTGAATCTGCTTTTTCTTAGTTCTTCGTTCATATTTCTCCTTTCTACTCATCATGTGATATAATCAATCCATGGAGGTGTAATCTTATGAAACAATTTGAAACCGATTTGAAAATAATTCAGTCTGAATGTTCTTCCAAAGACTTTCTCCTGGATTCTGTTCTTTCTATCCCGCTACCGCGGCTTCGATTTTTGAAATCCATGGGTCTGATCGAAATCAAGCCGTTTGCCGATAACCATCTGCGGATCATTTTGACAGATGCCGGAACTGTTTATTTTTTTACAAAAGCCCAGCGTCGCAGACAGACGATCACGCAATGGTCTATCAACCTGCTGGTCGCTGTTCTCTCCGCTATGTTTGGATCAGGCTTTACCCTCATCCTTCAGTGGATTATTACAAAGTAAGCTGTTACAATCGCTCCGATCCAGAACCAGAGCATCACCCATATCGTTTTAAACATTTACCTCTTCCTCCATGCTTCTTATGTTTCGGATCAGGTCCCCTTCTACGAAATTTCTCTGCTCGAAGTATTTGCAGGTATCCCATGGCTCGCGATATTTCGTTCTCGGATAATCACAATGGCCAATATTCACTGGTGCTAACCCGCCATCGAAATATTCTCCCCTCACATAATGCTGGTGAAAATGCACGCAGTTTGTGCACCTTTCTTCTGTTTCGCTGATTTTGTACATCATCTTTATTACCTCCGTTTTGTCAGCATACATATTGTATGTAGTTTCTTTACGTACAACATAGTACTATTTGTATGTAATGTCAATCACTTTTTTACATACACATTGGAGGTGCTTATGTTTGGAAAAAGACTTCGTGCTGCTCGCATGTACCGAAAATTCACGCAACAACGCATGGCGGATATCATTGGCTCATCGCTAAACTCATACCAGAAATATGAGCAATCTGATCGGTACCCTTCTTTTGAAACGCTCGTCCGCCTTGCAGATACTCTTGATGTTCCTACTGACTGGCTTCTGGGCCGGGACGAGTATCTTGCATCTCTCGGAGTTTCCGTTGATGTACCCCTGTGATGTCTTCCAAGGTGTCCCAGATGTAAAAGTCTCCGGTTCGAGTGCCTTGTTCGATTTTCTGATAATACACCAGACTTATTCCCAGCCTGTCAGCCATCTGCTGCTGCGTAAGCCCTGCATCCTGCCGGGCTTTTTTTAATACTTTTCTCATGTTTGCTCCTTTTGCGAATTTAAGTTTGCGGCATCGGCTACAGGTAGTTGCGGCCGATCATTGCCATCCATGATGTTCGTGCTTTTTCCGGTGTTTCTCCGGATGCAATCAGTCCCTCCTCGTAAATGGTTTGAAAATACATTCGCCATTTGCGATTCTCCGTCTTCGCCCAGTCATCTGCGTTTGCATGAAGCCGCGCATGCAATTCCGGGCAAAGATCCACTTGAAAGCCCATTTCTATGCTGATCTGACGGTTCGGGCCTCCGAATATTTCGTGACGCTCCGCTCCCGGCTGACCTGTGTACCAGCATATCCGCTGAGGCTTGTCTTTGAATCCATTATGTAATAACTTCTTTTTCTTACTTTTAGGCTTGGGAAAAGCGCAATTTTCATAATAGCTTCCCAGGTCTTTACGTGATTTACTTTCCTTATTCACTTTTAACCTCCCTTTATCTATTTGCTTTTTAACTGCCATTCCCTTATACTGATAGTTAAATCTATTTTTCATTTACGAAAGGAGCCTCTTATGAGTATTGATGTAGTCGTTAATATCGTGTTATGTATTTTGTCATTTCTCCTTGCAGCTATTTCGGTTATCGCTGTGTGTTTGACATTACGACAAAATCGCCGTATGATCGAATCCTCAACAAGACCTTATATGGCAGTTTATCTGGATAACAGAAGAAACCTTGCTACTTTAGTTGTAAAAAACTACGGTGCTTCTTCTGCTACGATCACAGAATTTGATGCATCTGTTGACTTTTCTAAGTTGACCTCCGGAACTGGCATATCTCCCTTTAAGAGTTTGATAGGTTATACTTTCCCGCCAGGTCATGCTCTTACCACAGTTTTTGAATATAATGCAGTGAAAGAACATTCCTCGGAATTTGATGTGCGAATATCTTATACAAGTTCTATAGCTACATATAGCGAAAGCATCCATATAAACATTGCAGCTCTCCAGGAATTGTTCTCAGCACAACCTCAAATTCCAAAGGGAAAAGAACTTCTCCAAATTGCCAAAGAGCTAAATTCCATAGACGATAAACTTATGCAAATCAAATAGCCCTAGCCTTTAACCATATCGCTATAATTGCCACTACGCACCATAATGCAAATATGACCATCCACACAGCAAGCAGAATATTCGTTGAGATCGCCTTCCTCTCTGGAGGGCGATTCTTTTTTTGCTTCTTTGATTCTTTACTGGATTTCTCCGCTCTGCTCATATTTATAGCTCCTTGTCATTTTTATTTTTTCACCGCCGCGGATCGTGATCTGAGTTCCATAGGCTTTCATCGTCATCTGCCGGATTTCTCCGTCAACAACAGCTTCTCCGATTTTATTCAGCACTTCCCGGAGCTCATCCGGAAGCGGCATGAAATTTAATTCTGTGCACTCTGGGCCTGTCAATTCATCGATCTGTCCCTGCAGCTCCGCTTTTTTTCTTTTAATCTCATCCTCGCGCTTTGCCCCCCCACAGTAGCAATCCGCCGAAATGATCTCATTCGCTTCTTCTTGATCTTCTGCGATGACAGCGTTTTCCTGACCGCAGAATCGGCATTTTCCGATAAAATTTTGCATATTTTCCATACCTCTCTTTCAACATTTCTATGATAAAATCATCTGGCGGCCTGAGCTGGCCAGTGAGCGATCTGGTGATCCTATCGTTTCTTCGTTTCTCCCGCTGCTGCAGGAATTGTTCTTCTTCGATCCAGGGATCCATTAGGCTCCACCTACCCGTCCATTAGCTCCGCATCCATAAATCTCCCGAAATACTTCTAATCCGATCGCACCAAGGCTATTTCCAGTGACATTTATCTGTGACTCTCCTCCGCCTGTATAGCAGATCCGCAACTTCTCCCGCAGCGGCGAAGCTTCGCGGATGATATTACAGACGCCGGATCTACGATCTGCGATGATAAGTGCTTTCAATGCATCAATATATTTTTCTTTTGAGATATTTTCTTCCACGTGATCTGCTCCTTTCATCTATAGGCAATATGAATCCCAGCAAAACCGGCAGTGCCCATTCTGGCCCTACTGCAAATTCATCCCGCTGCAGGTACGCTGCAATTACGATCATGGTCCCGAATATCACGATTGTAAGTACTGCTGTCTTTGGTCTCATATTTCTCCCTCCTTGATATGACATCTAAACATGCCCGTGTAAATCTTTCCTCGAATCCCTCTGTGAACTCGACTTCTACTTTAATTTCCTGTTGTTTAGCCATACGCTCCTCCAATCTACTGCGTACAGATTCTGACTTCCTGCACTTCCCAGTCATCAGCCATAAGATCTTCAGCATATGGATTCCAGTGCGGCGCCTGCTCCATGCCGGGTGCATCTGCAATGCAGCACAGATCTGTGTTAGTTGGCAGTATCCTGAAATTCCCTTTCCACTTTTTTCTGGCGATATACCCCCGCTTTCCTTTGGCGTTCGCCAGCCGGGCTTTCCTAACAGCTTTCTGGATGTTCATCATCTGCTCCTCCTTTATAGGCTTCCGGTTTATCGTCCGGCATCCAGGCCAGAACTTCATCTTCCATTTCCCACTCTATGCTAAAATATCCCTTCATCACCTTCCGTCCCTGACGGCCATGCCTTACGGTTACCCAGTAAGTTCCTTCATGCGCCGGAGTGAGCTGATCTGCCGGGAGCCATCTTTCCGCTCTCCGTAGCTCGACGCATTTTTCCAAAGTCTCTTTCAGTTCTATTGCAACATCCAGCGCATGTTCCAGATCCGAAGTATCTACTGCGACCTTCACCTCATACGCCGACCGTTCCTCTTTACCGATCAAATTTTCCATTGTCCTCTCCTTTCTGCATCTCAATTCGATACTGACGATCTAGGATTGATTTACTGATACTGTAGATCTTATCTACATACTCACGTTCAACTTTCTCCAGCCTGTCCAAGAACTGTATACACATCCATTTCGCAACCAGATATGCGGTTGCCGCCGCTGTAGTCGTACAGACCAGCAGAATGTATCCTATCTCCATGGTCCGACCTCCGCTCCCCCGAGCAACACCTTACATACTCGCAGCGCATCATTTGCTTCTGCAAAAGTAAGCTTTTGTTCTTTTATCACTTCAGCCATCTTTTTTGCCGTCTCGCCGATGCGGCGATTTTCTTCTCCGGTAAAGAAATATTTGTCGCCTATTGGAAATTCCTTCATAAATACCTCCTGTCTTCCCATATAAACTTTACCAACTCGATGTTTTCCCTTGAGATCACATACTTTACAGATTCTCGCTTTGTTTCAGTCTGTATTACCAGCACCGATTCTCCATAGCGCTTTGTGTAAGTAGCCTCAACTATGTTCCAAAATGCATATTCATCCCCATTCTTCATGTGAACTTGTATTTTGAAATCCGATGCATCCTCGGTCCGGCCAATATCCCACTTATTTGGTTTTTTCATTATCGCCTCCTGAAATCTGTCCCATCATTCATCTTTCTTGTTAGGATCCTTTCTCTGTGATAAACTGCAATAAGAAAGGATGGTGATACTAAATGAATTTGACAACCGGTATCGTAACCGCTATTATCGCTCTCGCTGCAATCATTTCCCCCATATTAGTTGCAGTCATTAATAATTCTCATCAGAGCAAGATCAAGGCACAGGAATTTGAATACAATAATCAAGTTCGTCAGTTTGAAATTTATTATAATGATAAAAAAACTGCGTTTCTGGAATTTATTCATGCCGCTGGAGTCTTCACCAGTAATCGAGGTGACACAGAAGCTTATGCAAATCTGCTATCTGCACTTAATAAAGCAGTACTGTTCTGCAGTCATGAAAACAAAACCGCGCTTCATAGTTTCCTCGATTTTGCCGATAACGAATCTTTTAATCTTGATGAGGATTTAGAGACCTGCAGAAAATACAGCGAACAGCTACATGGTATTGCTGACTGCCTGAGCCTAGATCTGGAATCAACTAAACCACATACCAATTAAAAACAGCATTGCTATGGACACAGCCCACACTGGATAAAACCTGTTGCTGGGCTGTATTTTCTTCATTGCTATAATTCCGGCTATCGCTACTGCCCACACAATCACAATTAGTGTGATTTTAAAAATCATTTCCAATTACCTCTCCGCTTCATCAGCCGATCTTCTTAGATTCTTCGAGTGATTGCACACCCGCTTCAATCAGTTGTCGAATTATTTCCGCATAAGAGCATCTGCAAAATTCATCCGTTTTTCGCATTTCTACGATTTTTCGCTCCATTTCTTCTGTTATGGAAATTGACATTCTTTTTAAATCGCTCATTGGTTCACCTCCCATATCTTATTTGGTGCATTGGTGCACTTTTCTAAATAGTACACCACCATTTCACCAAAGTCAATATAATTTAGGTTTTTTGGTGTACTTTTTATTTACATCTATGGTGTAGTGGTGTATAATCCAAGAAAAGGGAGGATATACGGATATGGCAACGGATAAAAAACGTTTTAGCATTACAGTTGACGATGAACTGTATAAAAAGATTGAGGATTTTCGTTTTGAAAGAAGAATTAAAAATCAATCAAAAGCAGTAAATGAACTTATGCTTTTAGGTCTGGCTGCTCTTGTCGGAAGCGAAATTAAGCTTGGGCCAGATCTTTCTGGAACGGATAAGCTTCTTTTGAATCACTACCATGCATTGGATCGGCACGGAAAAGAACTCGTGGATATAATTCTGCAGAAAGAATACGAGCGCTGCGCCGCCTCGCAGGATCCATCGGATAAAAATGCCGAGGATTTTCTGCGAAGCCTTAACGCCACCGAGGATAAAAAAGCGCTCTAAGCTTTATTTAATGTAGATGACACCTCCTGCAGCTGCAGGGTTTGTTGAGAGGTATAACGTATGTAGTACAGTATCGAATATTCCATATATCTTCGGATCTGGGATGTAGATATATAACTTGATCATGTTTCCCCCTATCCGGTGGGGCGCACTGTTAGTTTAGCACTTACATAGTGTCAGATTATGTTGGAATGTAAGGAGGACTGTCAGATGAACGCATTTTATTTTAATTCAAGGAGTAAACCCGGCTGCAAAACACAGGAGCAAATGTGTTATAACTATGCTCAGGGGCGTTTCTCTGACGGAGATATTTTTCTAAAATACGAAGATGGCGATACTGAAGATCGACCAGCATTTGATTGTCTGGTAGAACATATCAAAAATGGTTTGATCTCTACCATAATTATTTACCATTCAGATTGCCTCGGAGGTGATCTTTTAGAGAAAGCACGGTTCGTTGATATGCTACGGAAACAACAAGTTAATTTTGTTTCCGTAGCAGAACATATATATTTTTAAGAAAGAGAGGAAGGAGTTATGAAGAAATTATTTGTAGTTATGTTATCGCTGATTCTTTGTATCGGATTATGTGCCTGCGGTGAAAGTGAGAAGAAAGAAGATCCGCTTACCTCAGATCAGATTGTCCAGAAGATGAAAGATGATTACTCAATTCCAATTACACAGGAGCTTACGTATACAGAAGAAACCGATGTGAATGAGCTTCTCGGTCGTCCTAATCAGTACACGAGTAAAACCAATTGGAATGATGAGAGAGACACTGATACTGTTCAAATGTGTATCGATTACCCTGACGATGATTATAGAGATTGTACTGTGGAAGTGTTTGAAAATGAATCAGATGCAAAAGAACGTGAAGATTATTTGAAAGATACATGGGAGATAGGTGGTATGCTAAAACAGGATCAGTACATGTACCGTGCTGGAACGGCTTTACTCCGTGTTTCTTACGCCATCACACCAGATCAGGCGAAGGAATATGAGAAAGCTTTTAACGAGATTATGGGCGTTGAAAAATAAAAAGAATATAAAACAAAACCCTCTGTTGGCGCAGAGGGTGATGCTCAGGTCGCGATGACGCAAACCTAAATTCGCAACTTTATTGTATCATCACGACCTCAAAAAATCAAGTTTTGGGGTATTTTTTATACCCAAAAATCGGGAGGATACAATGAGAATAGCAATCTACGCACGCAAATCTGTCTTTGCAGAAAACAGCGACAGTGTAAAGAACCAGGAAAGAATGGCTCGTGAATACGCTGCGCTTCACTTTGAAGGTGAGCATACATTTTTACTGTACATGGACGAGGACTACACTGGTGCCAATACCAATCGGCCCGGACTAAAGGATTTTATGAGAGATGTAAAGGCTGGTATTATTGATTTTCTGATCGTTTATCAGCTAGACAGACTTTCCCGTAATGTGCGGGACTTCTCAAATATTTATGCGTTCATGGAGGATCACTCTGTTGGATTTGTTTCCGTAAAAGAAAATATCGATACCAGCACACCATTAGGTAAAGCTATGATGTATGTGTCCGTTGTCTTTGCGCAAATGGAGCGGGAAACCATTTCTAACCGCGTAGCCGATAACATGATGGGGCTTGCTGCAGCTGGCTGGTGGTTTGGTGGCTCTGCACCTCGGGGATACCGACGTATAAAGGTCACTGAGTTCGGAAAGATTCATACAACGCTCGAATTGATTCCAGAGGAAGCTAATGAAATACGCCACCTTTATGATAAGTTTCTGGAGCTTAATGCGTCAGTACAGTCATTTGAAACCTACTGTAAACACAATGGTATCAAAGCCCTGCGCGGCGGATACTTTTCGGCATCGCAAATTTACACCATCCTTTCTTCCCCGTTCTATACGTTTGCTACTCCGGAGGTTTGGGACTATTACAAAAGTCGTGGATGCATCATGACAGATAAAAGGGAACGATGGGACGGAAAGACTGGCATCGTGATTTATGGCCGGACTACCGAACGAAAAGGAAAGCATTCAAAGCAGCCACCGAATAAGTGGAGAGTGTCCGTCGGTAGACATATTCCTTTTATTCCGGCCGAGATCTGGCTGGCTACTCAATCGCAATTCACACACAATAGCTTTTCCAAGAAGATGGTTCACCCTACCACTTTGCTTAAAGGTACCATTCGCTGCAAGTGCGGGTGTCTTATGGGATTGGCCAGAAGGCCCCGAAAGGATGGACTATCTACCTGGTATATCTGTCCAAAATCTGATCGGCAAGGTAAAACGGTCTGTAATACCAGTCAAATCAAGGCGGAAATTATTGACGAAAAAGCACTAAGCGTTTTTCGTCAAATCGAACACGATCCAAAACAGATCAAAAAATATTTTAGTGAACTTGCTGCCCCGTCAGATAAGTCTGCGCAGTTAGCAAAACTTACACGGGAAATTTCTCATACAGAAGAACGGATTAAAAATCTTTCTGAAATCTTGTCTAACAATAACGAATCGCGTGCTGCTAAATATATGATATCTGAGATAGAAGCTCTGGATGCTGATTTGGCGGATAAAAATAAACAAATGGCATCTCTGCAAGCACAGAGTCTTTTGCAAGTAGATATCGAACGTCAGGCACGAGAAAAGCAGAAAGAAATAACTAGGCTTATCAGGAACTTTGAAGAACTTACGATTGATGAGAAAAATGAAATTGCACATAAAGTATTGAAGGAATGTGTATGGAACGGTGAAACACTTTTTTTGCGTCTTTAATCTCCCGTAATCATTGTGCGCCCATCCGGTCGCACGATGATTACGGGAAAATGTCTACATTTATATATAAAAGTTGAGTATATCGCTTGACATAGGTATATACCTATAGTATAATAAAACCATAGAAAGGAGGTAATAAGATGTGGATAACATAAAAGATGCTTTAGAAATAGCAAAAGACCTGTTAGAAATCTTAGTCTTAGGACTCACAGCTCGCCAGCTTACAAAGTCTAAAAAGAAAAAGAAAAAATAACAGGTCTAAGGGCGGAAACCCCGCCCTTCCCCTTTCGGGGTTTTCATTATACCACATCTAAGATAATATGAATAGAAAAGCAATAAACATTCTTTTAGTTGCGCTGGTTATTCTTAACATTATGGATGGAGATTACGGATGGCTTGATATTCCAAAATTTATTCTTATCATCCTCTGTGCAGTATTGAACAACAGGAGGGAATCATGACCACAAAATACAAAGCTCAGAAGAAATATGATCAGGCTAACACCATTGGGGTTTACTTAAAGCTAAATCGCTCTACTGATGCTGATATTATAGAATTTTTAAATGCAGCAAACAGCAAACAGGGCGTTATAAAAGCACTGATCCGAAAAGAAATCCAGGCGCATGATGAAAAAAAGATCGGTGAATGACCGATCTTTTTTATTGGAATTATTTACTTGTTAGATATTCTTCAAGCTCTTTCCTGCCTGCTGCGATTTCTCCAGTATTGTTACCTGTCTCCGCATGTTTCAACAAAAGAAAAAGCGATCGCATTACAATCCGATTATCTTCCTTTATCCCTTCGAGCATCTTATCATGCTTATCCAGGCGGTTTAAATCATTCTTGAAATATTCGTCATGTTTTTCGGACTCTTTCTCGTTTTTTTCAATTTTGCGATTCATCTCTTCGAGTGGGCGTCTGATTATGTTCGCAATCTTTTTCAGATACATTGCTGCGCCACCAACTGCCACGACGGCGGTGCATACAGCAATAATTTTTGTCATCGTTTCCATGTCAGCCTCCTACGAAATATATACTGCACCGCCTGATCTGATACAGATCCAACCCGAAGGAATCTTCATCCAGTTTCCTGTGATCTGCAGGCAGGTTACTCGCGTTCCCGAATTCAGCACGGCGTTTGTCTGGTTCTGGGAGTACGCTCTGGCCATAGCCGTCAGCTCGGATCTTTTTTTCCAGCGGTAACCGGTACCTGGACCCGTACGCACCTTCATGTTTGCCCGCAGAGTGTAAGTACCGCCTACTTTGATGCTGCCAGAGGACGTTGAATAGCTGCTACCTGTTGAGATCGGCAAGTAAATGAATCCCAGTAAGGTGTATCCTTTCAGGTATCCAGACTTCGGGATCGTACTGATCCAGAACCGTTTCTTGCCAGTATAGCCGGACTGGGAAACTGTAAAGGACCCGTTAGAGTGGATCTGCTCCACTACGGCCACATGACCTGCTCCATCTTTGCTGTTACCGACTTTACCTTTCGCCCAGACAACGATCGCACCGAGCTTCGGTGTTTTTCCCCGGGAGTAACCGTCCTTATACGCGTACCAGTTTTCTGCATTGGCGCGCGATAACTTCGGCGCTTTGCCCAACATCTCATATGCACGACCCCATGCGTATCCAACACAGTTAGGCAAAACAGACTTTCCACTCACTCTGATGCAGCTGTTAAGTCCGCCGCCGGATGTATGTATCCAATATTTATTGCTCGCCGCCGGAGCATTAAGTCTTGGCGAAAAACTCCTTACATTACCTCCTCGTCTGGATAGACATCTGTTTCTTTTCTCGGTTTATTGTATGCCATAGCTAAATCGGTATCTTTCATTCCTGCTGTAGTTGGATCTGCAACAATGCCGAGGATCGCCAGGAAATTGATCAACAGTCCTAAGAACTGCTCTACATCTCCTTCGTTGAGCTTCGGTACGATATCAAAGATTCCAAGTACCTGATAAATAAACGGGACTATAACGGCTACTAAAGCTACTAAGGTAACTTTATTTTTAAGTCTGAGTTTAAAGTTGATTTTCATGTTTTCTCCTTTCTAATCTACAGGGAAAGATCCATACGCATTGAAATACTTTGAATATACGTCCGTAAATACAATCACTTCCCCATTCTGTTTCACATATGCCGAAAATGCTCGCGCATTAGATCCACTACTATCAGATCCTATTCTTACTTCCGGAATCGATGGCCTGAATCCTTCCGGCAATGTGAATACCGTTGTTTTTACTTCTTTTGGGATTGCTGCTGTTCCTGTCGATGTTTGAAAAAATACATACCCGTTTTTTCTTCTATATTTTACTGGGTTTCCCAACACACCAGTTTCCTCGATCCATCCAGTATCATCGTTTGCTTTACACCATCCTGCCAGATCTTCAAACATTTTTTCTACTTCAAGCATAGCAACACCCCCTCGGGGTTACGCTTTGCCTATTGCAATCCAAACAGCCGGAATCGTATATTTCGTAGCATGATTGTTTCTGAATCCCATCGAGAATCCACTTGTTGAAATAGTGTTTACTGTAATGTTGAATAAATCTGGATAATCGGTCGAAAACGTACATTGTCCAAATACTGCAGGATTTTCTGAATACGGAATAGGAAACTGTATTTTTTTGTCTGCCACATTTGATCCAGCTGGAATAGTCATGGATGTATTTCCCCACTGAATCAGCAAAGCACCAACCTGTATTTTCCCCTCCATACTTCCAATCGACATGCTTACAAATTTTGCGATGTCCTCCAGGCACTCTTCTAGAAGCAGCATAACGCCACCTCCTCCCGGGAGCTACGCTGTACCCCCCCCCCAGCGTTTTGAGAATGTCCGGAACAGTTGGCAAAAGTCCTATGATTTTTGTTATATGTCTATTTGCTGAACTTACCGACCCGTGTCCTGATCCTGGTTGATGGCCTATTTGATTAACTCCAACCCAAGTCCACTTATTGCCGCTGACCGTGCACCTACCATAGTCACTATACAGATTACTTTTATCTGATCCCATAAACCATGTAAAAAAATCAATACTTGTACCATCAGGCGTTTTGATTCCTATATGATTTTTGAACGAGTCTTCCTGAATAAGGAATAACTGATACTTAGCTGTATTCGGTACAGTTATTGATCCTGATCCGAACGTGCCCGACCATAATTGTTTGTTACAAAGAGAAAACCAACTCTTTAATGCCTTGCAGTAATTTGCAACATCTTCTAAAGTTTTTAATATTGGAATTGCCATACTTTCTCCTTTCTATGATCCAAACACAGATTTCCATAAGCTCTCAAGCTCTGGATTATTTATGGTTAAATTTGCGAGGCCGCCCTGTGCATCAAATCGTTTTGTCACGCCTGTAACATTGATGCCATCAAGACTGACTTCATACATAGGCATATCGGCCACCGTGTCTCCGGCATCCAGATCACCATCGGTATAATCTGGTGCTACCGGGGTTCCGGTCGTAGACTCACCCTGTATCACTGCCCAATCTGCAGTCTGGGTATTCTTTTCTTCATTGACCGTCCAGCGAACGACAATCAGGTCGATTCGCTTCTCGCCCTGCGTTCCATTTGCGATCTGGATCTCATCATAGGTCGATGGCTCAATGCAGAATAATCTTCCCTGAAGCTGTCCAATTCCCGACCGCGCCTTGATTTTCTGATTGCTGCTCACTTCTGGCTCGAAACTTTCAAAGAAGTTGTAAACACAACTATCCGCTCCGGCCATGCCACGGTGAAACATTGCATCCTGTTTCGGAGTTATGTGTGGTGTCCCCGCCACATTGGTGATAGGTATCATGCGGCTACCTCCTTCCAAAGAGCTTCGGTTCCAGTGACGCCCGGCTCCCAGACATTGTTATCTACAAGCGATTCCCAAGTCTTTCCGTTACGGGTCGTTTTGTCTCCTTTAGAATATCCATTTGTACTGCCTGGCTGTTCCCATTCTGGAATCGTTTCCGGATCCGGAATCAGTACCTTTGCCCATAAGCTAGGGGCGTCTTCTGGTGACCAAGACTCCTGTGAAACATGATCCTGCAGACATTTATACAATACTCCATTCCGATTGACTTTAAAATCTTTGGCATAGGTCACGGATTCTCCTGACCATTCCGGATACAGGTTCTGTACTGTCAGTGCATCTGTGTCGTTTAAGCTTTGCGCCTGGATTTTGACTACCCTCACCGAGCTTTCCAGAATCGCATTTTCCGCTTCAGGCGTGCGATCCGGCTTATAGTTTGTCACACCGTAGATTTTCCCGGTATACTCCTCGGTGGAATAGAATTCCGTATAACCTTCGTACGTGGCCACCGTGTTCCCATTTTCCTTGACGGTCATTTTCCTGGTCGCCGTTTCGTCCTCGAACAGATTCCGGAGCATCTCCGGATCCGCAATGGACGCCAGCACCCGGACATTCAGATATCCGTCCTTTGGGATCACCTGCTGCACAGTCAACTCTGACGCATCAGCGAAAATAATTACCCTTATTGCTCATCTCCTTCCAGTTTGTATTCTTTAGAAATAACGGATTGTTCCTGCTTGTAAATTTTATTTACAACTGGCTTTGCCAGGTGCATTCCTGTGATATAGTCTCTTCCGCCTATGATGTCTCCAATTTCTACTTCGATGCCAAGACGTTCAACGTCCATCTCGAAGGTCTGTTTGCTGGCTCGCTCAAGAAGTTCCTCGGTGCCTTTCTCCGTCATCTCAGTTACATCATCAATCGAGTTGTTTTCATAGGTTTCGGCCACTTCATCCAGTCCTTTGAAGTATTGAGTAGTTCCAACACTTCCGTCCCTTTGGATATACAAATCAACAACGAGCCGGTCCTTTAGATCGCCCTTGCCGAGACAGATCAGATGGTTCACGCCATTCTTATTTTCGTCAAATTTAAAATTCAACTGGCTGTCCTGCGATAGCTCTATCCGTTCGGAATAATCAACCACAGGAACTGCTCCGACTTGCACGTATCCCGGAAGACCTCCTTCGCCCTGCACATACTGGATATCAATTCGGTAACCTTTTGTCTTGAGCATTTTCTGAATCCCAGACAAAAGAGTTATATAACGATCAAACTGGTAGTTCGTAACTGACACTCCGGTATCTTCTTCCGATACCGTAAAAAGAGCCGTCATGCCTGCCTCCCGAATCAGCTGTTTGAGGATCACATTCAGTTCTCCACTTACTATCTTATAATCTTCTCCTGCCGGCGGCTTGATGATTTTTTTATCAAGCATTCCTCGCCAGGTATGTCCTCTTATGGTGCGTACATCTTTCTGTGTACTCGCTCCTTTTCCTCCGATTCTTCCACCATATTCGGTGCCAGGGATGAATATGCGCCCTTTATATTCAAGATCTGAGCTCCATTCGGACGCCGGGATCTGAATCTCAAAATCTTTTGTGTCACTCAGATCCACGTCCACTTTAATGAATTTCAGTTCCCGTATTTCCAGCCCGTCAATTCCTGTTAATATCACCACGCTGGTTCACTCCTTTCTTGGAACAGTTTGATCGTAAAGCCGAAGCCTCCCGACCAGTTTACTGTTACATTTCCGCCAGGGATCGGCTCGAAAATGGATTCTTTTTTATTTCGCATATCATACAAATTTCCAATCGTGCCATTGTTTCGATATTTTTTTATGAGGTTCTTATTGTTCGTGTTGCTGATCACCATGTATTCCCCGGTCTCTAAAGTCTCATAGACTTCATAGACGTGATCTGCGATCAGTATCCTTGGGCTGACACATGGTCCATAAACCGTAATCTCAAAATTACTTGGCGCATAGTGCCCTGTCTGCCACACTGCAGATCCTCCAGCTGCCGGAGCATAATCATATGGATAATCGTATGGGTAATCCAAATCTCCGTCGGGATCTGAATCAGCCAGCGGGTTATTATCCGGAAAAAACTCTTTTGTCAGTTCTTTTACCCAGAACGGCCTTGGTGCCAGTATTCCCATTGTGCGCTCTGCACCAAAAAAATTTTCACTCGGCTGCGTGTCTGCTGATATAATATTGCAACGCAGATAATAATCTCCCCAGTAAAGAGTCCCCTGCGTGCTACTTATCAAGTCGTATTCTGTCACTTCTGTGATCCGATTGAGAGCTTCCTCTTTTTCCTGCTGGCTTCCACGCACAGCCACTATGATTTCATATTCCAATGCTGTTTTTGTGAATCGGTCAATGACTTCTCCGAACTGCTGTGCGGTCCCTTCGTAGCCCCAGGCGTAAGTATGAAATCCAGCCTTAAAAACTTGGGTTTTAAACTGGCGGAAATCAATTTCTTCACCGCGGGAATTTATATATTTTAATTGTTTCAATTCATATTCACCCCCACGCCCCGAAGTACTCGCGCAAACTCTCGACCATCAATGGAAATTGAGAACTTCGACTCACTAACCGCCGCTTTCATTGCAGCATACATCTGGTTATAATCAAACTGTTGCACAATGTTGGCCGACATATCGTTGATCGGATTTAATCCTTCGAGAGATTCCATTGTTACAGATTTGGCGCCTGTCATCGCTGCCAGTGCCACACCTTGTCCTGCTTTTTCGACTTTCGGCACTTGCTTCCACATGGATTCTGTATAACCTCTCACATCCATGAGTGCGGCCGCAGCCCATTTTTTAGATGGCGAATGCTGATCAGATTCTTTTTTAGCTGCCGCAAGAGCCGCCCTTGCAATAGCTGCCCCTGCATTTGCAACCACAGTGATTGCATTTCTAAGACCCCTCGCATATCCAAGTCCATCATTATAGCCTGCTCCGCTAAAATTCGCTGATGCGGCGCCCGATGCGGCTGCAGATCCAATCGCTTTTCCGGCACCAGAGGCGTTTCCCTTTGTACTGGATACACCGCCAGCAAACTGTTTTCCAGCAGAGTCTCCTTTTCCTCTCGCTTTAGCAGGCGCCGTTCCAAGGCCTTGATCCACAGCGTTCGATAGCTGTGCAGCTGCCTCTTGTGCGGTGATTTCTCCTGCAGCAAGTTTTGATGAAAGCTCCTGTACTGTCTTGCTTCCGGAAACCCCAGCCTTGTTTGCCAGTTCGTCAAACTGTATCAACGCTTTCAATTCTTCCACAGTAGTCGGTACGGCATACTGTCCTGCTTTGATTCCATCGGTCAAGCTCTTCGGGATGTCCTTTCCAGCCAGCCCAGCTTCTTCCACGAGCTTATCCCACTGCCCGGACTGCATGGCCGCCGCATTCGACTGGCGAACATATTCAGTCCAGTATGTGCCTGTAGCTGTTTTCAGATCGTTATATTCCACTTCCGCCTGCGCAAGATCGGTCGAAAGCTTTTGGCTGACATATCCCGATTCTGCGGCCTTATCATAAGCTTCCTGCGCAATTTTAAGCTTTTCCTGTGCTTCCGCTGTTTTGATCTGAGACTCTGCGTATTTATCAAGAGCCGCCTGCGATTGTTTAACATACGCCGCCTGCAAAGCCTCCTGCTTCATCGCGTCGATCTTGGTGTAAATCGCGTCCGTTGTTTCGGATAGCTTATCCGCCTCTGCATCATATGTCAGATTCAGTCCGTCTACTGATTCATTTAGCTGATCAACGTACGACTGTATGAGCTGTTTATCTTGCGCCGTCTTATTTTCTTTTTCACTGAGCTGATCTAACTGGCCTGCGTAAAACTCCGCTTTTTCAGATGTCGCTTCAATACTTGCCACATTCTGATCGTTGACCTCGGACATTTCCTTGGCGGCATTTGTATATTCATGAGTGCTTTGGTACGCAGAATATATTGCGGTGCCTACGACTACCAATGCTCCCGCTGCAGCTGCTGCCGGAGCAGGAACTACAGATAGAGCCGATGCTACGCTTTTTTGTGCTGCGGAAAGTCCTTTGCTGACGATACCCGCTTTTTCGGAAGATCCTTTGAGAGCATCGATGCCTTGCGTAACTTTTCCGACTGCCGAAAGTGTAGGTGCAGCGGCGGCAGTGATGCCAACCATGGATCCAACTACGGCTTTCGCACCTTGTGGAAGTTTATTGAAAAGATCCAGGGCTTTGGTTGCCCCTTCCGCCAGAGCCGTCACAACCGGTGCGATACTTTCTGCCAAATCACCGAGAGCCATTTGCATATCGATCATGGCATCGTCGTAATCAGCTAAAGCCTCGTTATTTTTCCGCCAGCCGGTATAAACATCGTTCATTCCGGTTTCGGAAAGAGTCTTCAGCACCAGATCCGTTTTTTCGGCTGTGGTGTTACACTTAGACAGATCTTCGTCGAAGTTGGATGCTCCTATTCCTACACGATCCAGAAATTCACCGAACTGTCCGATAGATTTCCCGGTGGCGACAGTCTCCTGAATAGAGTCCGCCAGCGACTCGATCTTTAATGTGTCCGGAAAGCGTGACATCGCTCCAGATACACCTTCTACCGCCTGCTGGAGATTACTTTCCGTGAATCCCGCCTGCAAAAGGTTTGAAACCGCTTCAACGGACGAATCAGTTTCCCCTGAAACCGCATTGAACGTTTTGAACGCGATTTCCATGGTATTCATGCCTACTTTGGCGCCCTTCGCATTTTCTTCCAGAAATGATAAGTCGCGCCGAAGTTCCTGCGTCGCCGGAACGGTTGCTGCAGCTCCCGCAGCTAGTCCGCCGGCAGCTTTGCTGATGCTAGACACTTTTCCGCTGGCTGATTCTGCCGCTTCACCAAGGCTTTTCAGCCCGCCGTCTGAGCTCTTGAGCGTCGCGTCGGTAGTCTGGGCCTGGGATTTCAATTTTTCCAGAGAACTTTCCGTTGCTACGATTTCCCTCTGCAAAGCATCGTATTTGTCCTGCCCGAGGTCTCCACGTTCCAATGCAGCTTTCGCCTGCACGCTGGCTTCCTTTAAAGTTGTCAGCTTCTGCTCCGTGTTTTCAATCGCATCCGAAAGCAGCCGTTGTTTCTGTGATAAAAGTTCCGTGTTGGATGGATCCAGCTTTAAAAGCCGGTCTACATCCTTCAACGAACTCTGAGTTGTCTTTAAGCGTTTATTTACATCTTGCAGGGCTTTGTCCAAGCCTTTCGAATCACCGTCAAGCTCAATGGTGATCCCTTTTATTCTTCCAGCCCTTTAACTACCTCCTAAAGATTATCAATATCCGCCTGTGTCGCTATTACCGGATAATCATAGTCATCATTTTTGAGTTCTGTGAACATGTCATTGATAAGTCCGATCGACAGCAGTTCCAGGTCTTTCATTGCTATCCCGCACTGTGCACACCGAAGCATGAACAGCGGTGTATTTAATGGTCTGGTCGAGATTCGCTCTTTTTTTTTGAGGTTGATTTGCTCTCCGTTTCTTTTTTCCATAAGCTGATAATATCGCCTAGCGCAAGATAAATCGCACCATCATCCTCAAACTGGTCAAGCCATTCATCGATGGTTTCCGGCTGACTTGGATCCGCATGCTTGTGGCATACATACGCATATTGTTCAAGCGTCGTTATGTTCCTTGGCTGCAGTGTTCCCTTGTTTGCCTTGACATCTTCCATCAGCTGATTCATGTCTATGATCAGGTCGTCTCCGAAGTGCAGTCTGTAAAGTCGCGCAACTGCTGCAGATGATTTCAGGCGGCAATCAATGCCGCCTATCTGAATTACTTTTTCCATCAAATCCTCCTACGCTGCCGCTTTGACATATACTTTCGTATACCATGCAGCCTTTGTTTCTGTATCGGTTTCTGCTGTGGTTCTCGATCTTACGAGTCCATCTGAATTCGGTGCGCAAGATATTGTCACAGTATCCGTCTGCGGAGTCTTTGTGTCTTCGTTTGTCGATGCGTTGACCGATGGTCTTGTTGCCGTGCAGTTATAGAACCAGAATTTTTCCTCGGAAGTATCGGTATCGATAGTAAATCCCAACGCAAAAGTCACGGTGGGTTTGTTTGCATTTTCAAACAGGACTTTTTTTGTGTCCAGCTCTTCGCCAAGGATATCAGTTCTGAAAGAGTCCGGAATGTATGCCATTTCCAAATCCCCCTCATATCCACCATTCGTGGACGATACATAATACTTGATTCCATCGGCATAGAAATTCGAGATTTCTCCCTGCTGATCCAGTGCGATTGATACTGCACCCGGAACTGCTACCGGTGTATCGAATCCGCTCTCTGTTGTTTTGGCATAATGTACATCATGGATGTTGAATTTTACTTTAGGCCTTATTAACCTCCTTATAGTGAAATCATGAATATTACCTGTATCAGCTTCTCCGATTCGATGTAATATTCCTCTGTGTTATAAAAAATTTTATTCTGATCAAGCCATCCTTTGATCCTGGCTTCCGCTTCAAGGTCTTTCTTTTTCGAGTACAGCTCGATATCAATTTCTCCCGTCTGCCAGTATACTTTCCCGTCGGCTGCAAAATTTGTGCTCCCCTGGTCAAGATATACAATGTATGGCGGAGTCGGAACATTTCCTTCAGCGAAGCGGCTGTAAGCAACAGGATATCCCAGACTTAAAAGCCCTTCATAAAGTTCTTTTTCCGTCACGTCATCCTCCTTCCAGCTCTCGCTTTACCCGGCGCTCAAATTCTCTGTTGCACCATTCTTCCACAGGGCGGATGTGAACGATTGCTTTTGCCCGACCACCCTGCTGCAGCTGATGTCCTTTTTCAAGGAGATGCGTCAGTCCCGGCTTCTTCCGGTTATGTATCGTGAACGAAAACTTTCCGATTCCCGTCCGGGTATATTTAACAGTCCACCCATCAGCATAGTGGCCTTTCCTGGTGCCCTTTCCTTTCGGAGATGTCTGCTTGAGCTTCTTCACGCCTTCTCTGGCAACATCCTTTGCAATCTGCTCAAATCGTTCTTCTGTGATTTCTTCAAATGCTTCAAGCTCCGCCATGATGGCGTCTGCCAGATTATTCATGCTAACCTTCTGTCCCATCTTTTGTCACCGCCTTGATCTTTACCTGCTTGTTGCGGAACTGTATATTGTCGATCAAATTGATGTTATATGTCCCGCCATTAAAAATGATCCGAAACCGTTTTGTATCCATTTGATCAAAATATGGTTTCCATCTAAAAATGAATTCCACCGTGTTTTCCTGATGAACGTTTGCCGCTTCCCAGTACTCCGCACCTGAAAGTCCGTTTACGTATGCATAATCTCTTTTGAAATCCTCCCACGTTTCGCTCGGATTTCCGATCTCGTCAAATCCTTCAACATATTTCTGGATCTTCACGATGCTCCTGTAAGCTCCTGCATTCATTCGATCACCTCCGGAGTCGGTACCAGATTGATCCTGTGCAGTCCGAGGATGGTGTCAGCAGTCTTGTTGATATTCGCCTGATTTACTGTCATGCTCCGGTTATCCCACATATCGGAAATGATTGTAAGAACAGCGATCGTTATATCTTCGTGCTCTTCCATCTGCTCATCTTTGAGACCGGTGATCCCCTTAGCACATTCCACCGCAGCTTTTTTCATGGCGTTAATCAGATTTACGTCTTCTGGACTTAGATTCTCCGGCAGTTCCCGAAGGTGATTGCAAATCACTTCCGGCGTCAGTTCGCTCACTTTCCTTTTCTTTCACCTCGTCTTTGTCGGTCACAGGCTCCTCTTCTGCTTTTTCCACAGGTTCGAGGTACCCACTTTTTAAAAGAGGTTCGGCCAGGACCTTGTCCAGATCCTGTACCTCTCCTGCCCTCATGGTAACCCGCCCGGCGAACGTTGTTGTTGCTTTATACTTCATGGCTACCTCCTACTTTTTGATTTCGGCTTTAATAGCGGCCCAGTTAGCGGTTATCCATTCTACGACATCGGATACGGTTTCACCCGGGATGTCTGCAGCTGTGCCGCTACCTTTCATGGTAGTGGCCAGTGTTTTCAGGCTTTCTACAATAGTCATGCGTGGCTCCTTTCTATGCAGACGCCATAGTCAGCTTGGCAATCTTCTGTGCATTTTCAACTTTCGCATCCATTTCCACCCATCCTACTACTCCGTCAGCGTGCTGGGTTGCGAATCTCTCACGCAGCACCTGAATCTCCAGTTCTTCAGCCATTTTTACAGCCAATCCGCTCATATCTCCGTAGTAGATCGGTGTCTTTCCTGTGTCCATTTCCGGCATATTGTCAGAAACATAAACAGGTTTTCCAAGCAACACCTTACCGAATGGTGCGTTGATATCATCCTGCAGCAGATAACGACCAACATCATCCTTGAGCAGCCTGATCGCCGTTCTTGTATCGGAAGACATGATCCATATCGCATCCTGCTGGAACGCATCTTTGACGGTATCCTGAAGCTTGATCAGTTCATCAGATGTGATCGCTGTTGTTGCTTTCGCCGTCACGACCTGTTCTACTCCGGATAATCCCGCAATCTTGTTCGATGTTCCGTTTAACAGCTCCCTTTCGATCCAGCGATGGATGCTGTAAGCCATATGATCCACAACAAATCCCACGATATCGAACTGAGAGTTATTCATCAGGGATCTGGACACTTTCGTCAGTGCTCCGGCAAGAAATCCCTTCAGTTCGATGTTTCCAAATTTCCCAGCGGTAGACTCAAGTTCCTCAAATTCATTTGCATATGCCATCGCAATATCTGTTGCATCATTTGCCGGATAAAACGGGATTTCCAGCGTTCCTTTGACGTTATACTTTGTGGCTCTCTCTAAAATCGGAGAAATATCATATACCTTCTCAATGATCCGGTTTGCGATGGTAGTCGGAATAACCGCACCGTTATCCGTCAGCGTCAGGTTTGTGTCCGCTCGTTCTTCCGCTTTGGTTCCCCTCAGGTATGCCTCGAACGCCTTTTCTTCAGATTCTGCCCGCTGTTCTCCTTCCTGGACGACCTCCTCTTTCTTTTCCGCGGCGTTTGCCAGCCGTTTCTTCAAATCTTCCAGGATCTTAATGGTCTTGTCGATGCTGTCGATTTCTCCAGTAATCGCCCCGATCTGCTTTTCTTCTTCTTCCGTTACCGCACGCTGCTCCGCTTCAACTGTCGCATATAACAGCTCCAGTTCCTTTACTTTTTCTGCTCTGGTTTCCTGCAGCGCTTTGATGTTGTCTTTAGCCCTTAGATTGTACCTCCGTATTTTTCAATGGTTTCCTTTAACTTGCTGTGATCCGGAACTTTTGGCTCTGGATCATTATCTTCAAAGCCAATATAACTGGCTTCAAATTCTTCTGCTCTGATTTCGATTTCTTCTTCATCACCCTCCGCCCGGGTCTCTACTGTAGTGGATTCATACCACGGTTTGGCATTGATGATCAGTGATACTTCTGTCATATCGAAATCCGACAGCGATCGCAGTGGCATTCCGCTGGGGTGCTCCGCTCTGGTTTCCACCGGATGCAGAATATTGAACGACCAGCCGCGCAACCGTTTTTCTTTCGCTGCCTTTACAACTTCCGCGTCATCCGTTTCCAGATGCGCCCGCAGTCCGATCACATCTTCCTGCAGTTTGAAGTTACTTCCGGTGTCGCCTATCACCCGATCCTTTTTGTGGTCGACCAGCGCTTTTACTGTTCCTGCTTTTTGCAATGCCTTACGGAATGCACCTTGCTGGATACGTTCGATAAAGTATTTGCCAGTCTTGCGATCTGGGATCGGCCTGCTATCCCGGCCAGTCACGTTGACATATCCGTCAACTACAACAGATTGTTTCCCGCCAGGGTCTCCCTTTAATTTGACTGTTGCCCTTCTTTTGAACCTCCTTCCTTGATCTTATAGCTTTTGTTCATATTTGGAATATAAATTTCTGACGTCTTTGGATTATAGAGAACATCCTGAAGACCTAACTTGATCATATCAATTCCAAGCGGCTCTCTATTTTCGATTGCCCGTATTTCATCAAGCTGCAGCCATCCAGTGTCTGCAGCAACTTTATACGCTTCATATCGCTTGTCTATATCGCCCTTGGTCAGTTCTGACATATCCGGAGCGAAGTAGTATGTGCCTTTTTCTGATTCAAGCAGAAGTGCCCGATTCAGTGCCGTCATAAACTCGCCCATAAAGGTGTTTATGCAGTATTTTATAAAAGCTTTATCGCCCGCTTCATCTCCCAGATCATCCGGAATCCCCAGTAATCTGCGAAACTCTTCTCCGTTCGTCTTTTTATTTTCATTCATCTGCATTTCTACGGACGTGTTCGAGGCTTCCTGAAATTCCAGACCTTCATTCAGGATCACTACATTTTCCGTGTTGTTTTGGTAGAGTCTTTTCCACGCATTTTTCAGTGCATCAATAGCGGCTTGTGACAGTTTCCTCGCCGATTTGACGAATCCTTTTTTGTTTCCACCCGTCTTCACTAAGCCTTTTTCGTACTCCAGAGTACTGTATCCCACATTCAGCGCCATACTGTTCTGATCCACGATACCGTTTCCTTGCATTCCGTTATCTGTATTTCGCAATACGCGGATGAACTGATTAGGAAAATATGTCCGTCCCTGTATCAGGATTGCATAATCTTTGAAAATCACATCGGTATTCGGTGCGATCGCCACATACTCACTAAAAACGTAATGGAGCGATTCCACATCTAGCCCATCCCAGTTGACGTATATATATCCGCCCCGGCCAAGATAGTAATCCCGAACCACTGCCTGCTTCATCTGGTTGGCGTCCAGTGTGTCTCCCGTCTCTTCGTTCAGCAAAAATACCCGTGGGTCGTCAGCTATCTCGATTACCTTTTTTCCTTCCTTTCGGTAGAGCCTGATCGGTATATTGGCCACTGTTTTCGCAATCTCATTGATCGCTCCGGCAACATACGGAATCTGCATAGCTTTCGCACGCGTCATGTTTTCCCCCGAAAGCCATGCGCGCAGTAACGGTTCTGCTACTGCGTTTTCATCCACTGTATTTTCTTCTGGTTCTGCTCGCTTTCTTCGAAATAAAACCCTTGTTCTCCTCCTATGCTATCTGAACTACAAAATCGTCTCCGTTGATCTTATGCTGCTGAATCAGATACATCATGTTCAGCAGTGCTACGACCATATCCACTTTCCCGGTCGACTTTTTCTTATTCACATACTTGTTTTTATTGGTATCTTCTGTGCAACGTGCATTTTGAAAATTGATCTCCAGCATTTGATTTTCGAAATACTTTAGCTGTCTTTTTAGTATGAGTTCCCTGGTCCATTTGGTCGGTGCATGGAGTACCGAGCTGTGCTGCCTTATCTCCACGCATTCGATACCGTCCGCTTCAAGGCTCTGAATCGTCGCCAGTGCGTTCCATCGGTCATATCCCACCTGCTGTATTTCTACTCCATATTCTTCTTCAAGCTTTTCCGCTATAAACCGTCCGATCTGCAGGTAGTCTATGACTTCATCACCGCAGGCGAAGCAGTCTCCGTTTCGGATCAGCCTTTTATAATCAACATGTTCCTTTTTACTTTTGATCTCGATCCGGTCACCCGGTACGAATCCAAAAGCCTGTACATAAATTTCATTTTCAAATTCTGTCCCCATTACGGCGGCTGTGTTATCGTCTGATTCCGAAAGATCCAGGCCGATCCAGACACGTTTTCCGTTCCAGAAGGCTTTATTCTTTTCAGTCCTGCAGCGTCGCACTTTCTGGATATCGATATAGCCCTCGACGCCCAAACCTTTATACTTGATGTTATTGTGTTTGCAAAGATAATTTTCGCGTTTATTTTCGTAAAGAACGGCCATCTGCCGCTTCTTTACGAGATCCTCGAACACCCGCTCGTGATCTACTGTCACCGGGTTGCTCTGGTATATGCACAGATCGTTGCTCTTCCATTCGTCTCCCTGCTGAAATTCCTCATCCGGTTCGTACAGGAGAGCGAACGTCGTCCGATCCTCCAGCAGTTTGTCCAGGGTTTTCTTTGCAATATCTATTTCATCCGTCATGACATTGTTGTCATTCGGATACTGAGTGCTGATAATGATCCCCAGTTTATTTTCCAGCATGATCTGGGACGATCTCATCGCTTCTACCGGATACTCATCCAGTGCTCCCGCTTCATCGGCCAGGAATGCGTTCGCCTGCTTCCCGTCCATGTTGTCTTTACCGTATGCCAGCGGTGTGTAGGTATTCTCATTCAGCTGGCAGATAATTTCACTGCGAAGTATCTTGAAGGCAGGATCTTCTTCATCCATAAGCGCAGGACTTGATTTTATGATTTTCCTGACCGCCAGTTTCAACTCAGACGAAAGGGATAAATCCGGCGCCACGGAAAAGAATCTCGAAAATTCTGGTTCAGTCAGCAGCAGGATAATGAAAATCACTGCGCTGTTGAACGTCTTAAAATTCTTTCTTGCGATTTCCAGAACCGCTGTCGTGTAGAAACGAACGTTCCTATGGTCTTTATACTTTGTGCAAAGTGTCGCCGTGATGAAAAACCAGGCATATTCCTCCAGCCCTTCGTACATGGTGACTTTTAAATCCGGATGGATCATCAGTCTCAGCAGATTGCATATCTTTTCAAAGCTTTCTTCATCCACGATGGCCGCTTCATCCTCGCCATCTGCAATCTTGATCCAGTCCGCTGCCTGCAGTTTAACGTATTTGGGTACTTTTCGATTTTCGTCCTCCAGGCACCAGCTGGCATATTTATATGCTTTGCTTTGTTTTATCACCGCTAAGCGCCTCCTGCAGAGGATTTTTCTTTGGTGCAGCTTTTTTCGGAATAGATCTGAGCGAAGATGCGATAGTCATTACATTTTCCCGCTCAATATCAAACATCATCCGGCGTTTTGCCTGGATTTGTTTGTCAATATTGACCAGGTTTTTCTGAAGCTTGTCGAGAGCCAAAATATATTCCGTATATTCCATTTCGCCTTTCTTATCTATCAGCTCATCGATCTGTTCTTCACACTTTGCGCGCAGAAATTCAAACCGCTCCGATTCGGATTTCAGCATGCAGTATCGATTGATGCTCGGTGCATACAGGTCATCCGATTTCTTGATTGCATCCAGTAATTTTTTCAGTCTTAAAAACTCTTTATGAGCTACCGGATCCTGCTTTACTGCAGGGTCTTCCTTGATTTTTACACCGGAAATGAGAGATTCTTCAATTTTTCTTCTTGCCGCTAATTCTTTTTTAGTTCGATGCGACTTTTGTTCTTTTTCCAGTACTAATACCGGTTTTGGTGGCGTCGGCATATTGAATCCTCCTTCCGTTTTTGATTTCGTTATTATATATTACGCGCGTGCGTGCGCACACCCGTGGAA
>ERZ1034973.365-NODE-365-length-32828-cov-10.086504_pt1 | contig 32828 bp, 47 predicted proteins | sample MGYA00520686_ERZ1034973 | MGnify/ENA primary metagenome ERZ1034973 (study PRJEB33766, sample SAMN09781775) | gut metagenome | biome: gut microbiome | host: Homo sapiens | place: Madagascar | study: EMG produced TPA metagenomics assembly of the PRJNA485056 data...
TTGATGGTCTGCATGGGCAGTATGCGGACAGAAATCGGTTTTCAACAGTAGAAATTCTTTAATTATCAAAGGCTTGCATACACATCACCACAACCCTTAGCACCTGTGGATTGCGTGTTTTCTAGTCAAATAAAAACAAACACTTAGGCATCAGTTAGGGTACACGTTGCCCCGCATCTGAAGCCCCCAGAACTGCAAACAAAAAAGACCCCTCCAGCCGAAGCCAGAGGGGGTTTCTTATTTGGGCCAAGCATCCTGCATCAGTCTGACATCAGCTGCGTGTCCATCAGCTTTTGCCGCGACTCCTGCACCAGCTTCTGCCAATCTTCCACCGCCTGCTGCCATTGCTTCGAATACGGCTGTGCAGGTGGTTGCGTACTGACTGAGGGTTGCTTGGCTTGCGCGCTCGATACGTCCGGGCAGATCGGCGAAGTCGCCATGCAGCCCTGAAGTAACCCCGCGAAGATCAAGCAGCACACGATTGAGATCTTGCTGTGCCAGCTGGTTGGCTTGCTGTGTGGATTGGAATAGCTGCAGTGCATCGACAAATCTCCCGTGTGTTTCGGCCAGATCATTGGCCACGGCTGTGACGTTTTCGAGCTGGGTCTGGGTCTGCCCATGCTTGAGCGCTTCAATCTGACCGGACAGCCGCCAGCCCTGCGCCACCCACCCAGCCCCAAAAAGAAAAGCCGCCAGAACGGCGGCCCAGATCAGTTTTGCCTTGGTCATGCCCGCCCCTCGTGCGTCATGCTGTAGTGATTGCCGTCCGGCGTGCTGAAGTCCCCGCCCCAGCGGCACAGCGGGTGCAGCGACTTCCAGTATTCGCCCAGCGGCTTGTGTGCCTCCGTGCTGGTCTGGTACACGCCTCCCTTGAACAGGTTCAAGTCGATGGCCAAGCGCTGCTTATGCACACTGTTTGCCGAGCTGTACGATTTCTTCACGCCCACATCCCCGTGCACACGTGGATCGCGGTATGCGTCACCCAGGGTCAGCTCATAGCCCTGCGCGTATGCATACTGGATCAGCTGCGCCACCAGCTTGGTGAACAGGCGCTGCTTCTGGCCGAGTGTCATAGTGCTCATGCGTCACCACCTTTCTTTACGCTGCGTAGCTCTTGGATCACGTCCACCAGGTCGCGCCCTTCCCGCTTTGCGATCGCCGTGAAGGCCATGCGCACAATGGCCCAGCCCGGTAGGCCACAGGCGAACATGATCCCGCCGATAGCCACCATGGCCAGCATGTTTGCAGTCGGGTCCGGCACCAGCAGCTCTTCGTGCACATCGAGCCACAGCACCACCAGCGAGCCCAGCGAGAGACTCGACACCAGGGTGCTGATCAGCGCCACTGCCCATTCGCGCATGCTGCGCGGCGTTGTCATGCACATCACGACGATCGTTGCCAGGCCTGCAGCGACACCTCCCACCCCAAAGGCCCAGGCCAGCAGCTTCCAGCCAATGACCCCACCGGCTGCGCTTGATGTTGGTTCCATGTTCATCTTTCTGAAATGAAAAAGCCCCGGCAATGCGGGGCGTGGATAAAAGAAAACCCGCTTTAAGCGGGCTACTTGTTGCGCATGAGTGCGTAGATCAAAAGGCAGGCTATGACTGGCACCAGCCAATCCAGCACGCTTGGCACATTCCAGATGCGGGGGTCGAAACCACCCCACTGAGGCATATTGGCGCGCATGCCGTGGCCGAACTGCTCTATCCAGCGGTACTCGGCTTGCGTGTGCTCGCGGGCTATCCACCAGAGGCATGCAGCCGCACCACCCAGCCACCAGTTGCCTGTGGCTTTGCCGACTGCGAGCTGGGCTGCGACTGCGATGACGGCGTGTATCAGGGGAGTCAGGTCCATCATGCGGCTCCAAAGAAAACACGCGCCGGGGTGCTTGGCTGCTCAATCTCATACTGCTCAAGCCCAGGCACGCTGTCGCTCAGGTTGATGTGGAAGCCCGGAAGTTCAGCCATCTCGGGCACATCGTCTGCCAACATGCTGCCTGTAGGGCGGTGAATAGTGCCAATCACATCGACAGCGACTTTTCCAATATAGACCGGCCATTGATTATCTTCAGTCAGATATTCAGCAAATGCAGCACGGGCCGTGCTTTCGGAATTAAAGCGAAGGAATTTCATGCTGTGAGCCTTTGCACCTGAGTTGTAGTGAGTAGCGCGTTGTATGCAGCCACCCTCGCCACATGACCAGCGCCCAAAACCGATCCACCATGTGTAGCTGTCATTAGATCAATATGTGTGCAGTCTGGAGCATCTTGACTGTGCCCCACGGTCACACTAGCACCGTTGATTCCAACTCTCATGGTGGAGGCGTCCCAAGAAATTACAGCTTTAAATATTTCCGAGAAGGGAATAGCTGCCCCCGGTACAGCCACCGACTTGGCACTGCCTGCGTTTCTAAGATAACCATTCCTACTTACAAAAGTACCGCCCACAACTACATACGGGACGCCAATGTAAGCACTCGGCAGACCAACACCTCGCGCTCTAACAGGGAACATAAATGAGTTAGGCGCGGAGGCCGCAACAGAGCCGGACATGACCAGCGCACCTCCCCCGCCGCTCAATGTGAGCGCAATTGATACAGCATCGGCTGCTCGCGTCACCGCTGTGCCTTCTGTAGGGATGTAGCTGGTTGCGTATGCACCAAGTTCTAATTGAGGTGCTGCAATATAGAGGCCGGATACGCCATCACCCGGCGTGGTGACGTCGCCGTTATTAATTGAGTATATGTGCACGAGAGGCTTCGCAGAACCTGAACTTACGTCCGTTCCAGACAACGCTACGCGCCACCACCCATCCCCCAAATACTTACCTGTAATTTCTTGACGCGAAGCCTCACCAGTCAAAAGGTTGAAATGGCCCGCAGTGATGTAGTTTGCCTTGTCTCTAAAGCCTAGGCGAATTGTGTTCATTTCACCAGCTTTTGCAAAAACTGAAAAAGTAACAATCTGGTTATCGGAGATGGCTGTAGATAAAGCTTGATTAATCGTTTTATATGTGCCCGAAATAGGCGTCAGCTTTATAAAGTCCAGCCCCAAAGCATTTTGAGTATCGCTTGGTTTGACAAGTACGTCACTTTTAACCCATGCTGTGTCGCTTAGCATAGAAGGCTGGCGCAGCAGATTCCTCCGCGCCTCCTCCACCAACAGCCCTAAGCACTTCCCCGTCGCCGGGTCATAGTCAATGCGCGGCACATTAGCAGGCACGGTGCGCAGCTTGCCATCTGGCCCAAAGCATGTGGCACTACTTGCGCGGGTGCATTCGATACGCGGGTCTACGCGCCCACTATTTGCAAAATCCAGCAGCAGGCTGGGGCGAATATCAGGCAGATCTGCAATTGCTGTCATGCGTAAGTCTCCGTGATTGTGCGGATTACGTTGTCAAAGCCGTGGAATTTCTTAATGAGCTGCGTGTCGCTCACATATTCGTGCCACACATCACCCGGCTGGCTGTCACGGGTGTGGCGCGTCACACTTGTTGCACCCAGGGCGTCAAGAAAGGCCAGTTGGCCCAGGTGCTGATTGCTGGGGAGCTCTGCTGGCGCTGAGCCCACATTCGCCAGCGCAACACAGGCAGCAGCCAGGCTGTCGATGGCACTCTGCGTGGCATTACTCACGGGTAGTTTTTCAACAAACACCCCTGTCGGCGTGCCGTCAGCAGCAATCTGCAGTCGCACTACGCCGCCAGTGATGAGCTGCAGGATGTCGTTACCGGCAAAGCGCAGCCCTGTGTTTTCGTCCGCAGTGCCGCGCAAGCTGGGGGCAGCCACTGTGCCTGCGGCGAACTTACCCTGACCTGCACCGTCGCGCACAGATGCATAGCTGGCCACCAACGCAGCAGCTTGGGCAGCAAGGTCTCGCAAGTAGCCTTGCGTGGGCATCAGCGCGTAGTTCTGCGCCGTGCTTGTGGGGCCTTTGTATGCCGGGTTGATCGACAGCGATGTGTTGCTGTTGATGCCGGTGATTTCATACAGGCCGCCATCTGGGCCCAGGAATGTCTCGCCGATTGCCGCAGCTTGCACCCAGGCTGTGCCGATACCGACAACGGTGTTTGAGTTGTTGGTCACGTTGACCGTACCCACTCGATACCATGCCATGCGTTTTCCTTTCTGGAAATAAAAAAGCCACCCGCAGGTGGCTTTGTGTGGCTTTAATAGTCAATTTACTCATTGACCTCATTTGGTGGGTCGCCCAGATATTCTGTTTCTTGGTCATATTGCAGACCAATAAACGCTTCAGGGCAGGTTACTTCACGCAACAGCTTCCCTGTATATTTTGAGTAGATGTAGAACTTCATCTTTTAACGGTGAGAGAGTTGATAAAAACATTCGACACTTGGCACCCTAATGCCCCCCTACGCATCTGAAGCTCATAAACCGCCGCGATACCGGCGTTGCCCAAATACGCGGATGACATAGTTCCACGCGCCTCAGCTTGATACGTATTTAAATAACCGTGGTATGTCTTCTGCGCTGGGAGGACTTCAACCCCATTACAAAGCAACCTAAAAAACAATTCGACATCCCCCCAGGTAGTTGACGAATATGGAAAATAGAACGAAGCACCGAAATTAAGCATTGTCGTCCCGGCTACTTCAGGAATAGTTAACGTGGCTACCGTCGACCACCCAGATCCTAGGCTCTGGCTACCGTGCGATATTGTGGCGATAGGTATAGTTACCGCATTTCCCGCAATTTTCAGTGTGTCAACCTGAGCGTCACCGATTTTCGCGGCTGTAATTGCTGCATTCCCAATTTTTGCACTTGTGATTGCAGCATCTTCAATCTGCGCAGAGCCAATAGCAGCATTGGCGATTTTTGCCCGTGTTATGGAGCCATCGCCAATAAACGCACTCCGCATAATCACCTGACCGTTTTCCACCACAAACGGACTGGCCGCTTGCGCCGCAGCAGAGGTTGCTGCAGGCAATATGGCAAAACGGTCTGCGGTCACCAGGAATTGCGACTGCAAGACACCACCGCTGTTCTCGACCCCAAGGCCGAAGCCAGCGAAGTGATAGGCGCCGTTGGCATTGAGCTGCACGCGGAACGACATCGTGGCTGCGAGCTTGCCGTCAGTTGTGCTGATTGCTTGCAGCGCTGTCTCTGCTTTGGCATCAGCATCACCGGCTGCGGCCTGCACCGTAGTGATCTGCCCCGCAAGAGACGCGACATCACTCACACGCGCCTGTTGCTCGCTCTGAACTGCTGCTTGCACTGCATCCAAGCCCTGTCCAAGCTGGGCAGCCAGTTGCTGACGCGCCAGAGCCTCTGCCGCATCTGCAGCAGACAGCGTTGTCAGCTCCTGCTGCACTGCTGCCAGCGATTGCCCGAACTGGGCTGCCAGCTGCGTGCGTTGTTGCGCTTCAGCCTGCAGGCCTTCGGTGATGGCCGCACTCAGCTCGGTCCGCGCAAAAGCCAGAGCCTCTGCTGCCTCAGAGCGATTGCGCTCACCCGTCAGAATGTCACGCAACAGCGCCTCAGCTTGCTTTTCAGCATCGCGGATCGCATTGCTTGCAGCGCGCACCGTAGCCTGGATACTCGGAACATCTAGTGCATTGAGTGTCAGCTCAGCACTAGATAGACGTGATTCCAGTGCATTCTGGTCAGCCTCGTACTCTGCACGGGTCACGCGCAGAGCAATCTGGCCAGTCAGAGCATCCAGCGCGCTTTCCGCAGATGTCAGCCTCAGCAGTGCATTGGTCAACTCCAGCTGGCTGGCCTTTTGAGCCAGCACGCCGTTGATGCTGTCCAGCGCCTGTGTCACAGCGATGATTCGCGCATCCAGCCCCTCATACATGATGAGGTCAGCCGGGCTGAGCACCGCTTCAGCTATCTTGCCGTCGACGTATGCCGTGGTGGCCTTGAGCGCAAGCTGGCCAGCTACTGCGTCAAGCAGCACTTCGAGCGTGGTCACGTCTTCCTTGGTGGCTTCCAGCGCGTGCAGCTTGACTTGTCCAGTCACCGGATCGACATAGAAGCCTGCATCCGTCACAGTCTCCAGCGCCTTATCAGCTGCCAGCACAGCCTGCAGCATGTCCAGAGCCATCTGATCGATGGAGTTCTGTGTCTGCTGCTGGGCTATCGCCTGCTGCTGAGCAGCGCTGAGCAAGCTCATGCCCAATGGGCCACCCGGTTTGTCGATGCGATCAATCACATCGATGCGGGACAGATCTGCTTGCTCAACCTGTTCAATCGGCGTGCGCAGCTCCTCAGCCAGTACAGACTTGTCAATCTGGCCACTGATGTACTCCAGGATAGGCGCAGCATCAGAGCTGGCTGCACCATGCAACGGCGCAGACCAAGGCCCAGGCAGACCATTTTTGTCCACGATGCGTGCCCAGAAGTAGAACTGCTGCCCGGCAGCCAAGCCCATCAGCTCATGCGTGCCTTGCGGGTATGCCACATCGCTGAGCTTGATGGCGTCATCAAAGTCATTGGTCAGTGAGTACAGCAGCTCCGTCTTGTCAGCAACATACAGCCCTGAGGGAAAGCCCCAGGATAAGCTGATGCCAAAGACCCGGGACACAGCATTAAACCCTGCCACTGCTGGCGGGGCTGCCATGAGGCCATCTACCTGCGTGGGCTGCGACTGTGTCCATAAGCTGGAGCCTTCAATCGCATTGACCGCACGCACGCGCGCCACGTAGGTGCCACTGTATGCGTTGCTGATCTCAAGCTGCGTCGTGCGCTGCCTTGGGGCCTTGACCCACTCGCTGTCGCTGCGCTGCCATTCGACGTCGTAAGCCACCGCGCCTTCTGGCGCATCCCAGCTGATCACCACCGTAGTGCGGCTGATGCCCTGCGTGAGCACCTCATAGCTGCTGATGGCCACAGCCTGGGGGGCGGTCTGCACCCGAGGGGGTACAACACTGATGGGCCTATCGTCCAGACGCGTGCCGTGGTCAATGGCCGCAAACTTGCCAGGCTCATGCTGCACAGCGGTGATGTCAAACGTCAGCCCCTCGCCCTCTGCCACGCTGACCACAGTGAACAGCTGGGGGGCCAGGTCTTGCGACTCCACCGCCCAGACACTCTCTGGCAATGGCGCTGCATCAAACGGCTGCACCAGATCCACGCGCAGCTTGCCGCTGACTTCGTGCACTGCGCCAACTTGCCGCGCCTGCGACACGCCGCTGGGCAGGTTGACCACCAGTGTGTCGCCTGCAGCGACCTCAGCCACGCTATCGAGCGTGACTTGCGATGCAGTGGCAGCATGGATACGGCCACTGATGCGGCGGCCAGCAAACATGCTGTCTGCCACACGGATGACTTGGCCAGGCGCGCACAGCGTACCGTCAAGCCCCACGGAGAACGAGACGGACCGCGTCTCACGCCGCGCGGTCAGCAGGGCCCATTGACCCACCCGGCAAGCCTGCGCCTCACTGGTGCAGCCAAAGGCGGCAATTTCTGTCTTGCGGATACCGTAGCGAGCCACGGCCTCATCGTCTTGCACATAGACCACTTTCTGGCGGCCCATGTCCGTCATGTCGTTGTAGCTGACCAGTGCAACCGTAGCCCGTGTCTTCAGTGGCGTGCCGGTGTACACAAAACGCCCGCCAATGACGTTGGTCTGGCTGTATGTGTACACAGGGTCACGCGGCATGTCTGCTGCGGGCACAGCTGCGCCTGCCGCCCAGTACACGATGCCACGGAAGATTGAGCACAGATCCTGCAGCACGCGATAGGCATCCCCCTGGGACTGCAGATACACATTGCAGGTGAAGCGCGGCTCCATGCCGCCACGGCCATCAGGCACCAGCTCATCACAGTACGCGCCAATCTGGTACAGGGCCCATTTGTTGAGCCACTGCGCTGGAATGCGGCGGCCCAAGCCATAGCGGTCGTTGGTCACCAGGTCATAAAACACCCAGGCGGGGTTATTGGTGTAGGCCGTCTTGAAGGTGCCATCCCACACGCCGGTATATGTGCGAGTCTCTGGGGTGTAGTTGCTGGGCACGCGGATGATGCGCCCACGCATGTGGTACGCCCGCGTAGGGATACTGCGGAACTGGCTGGCATCCACCTGAATGCCCACCAGTGCAGACATGGGGTAACGCAGCTTGCCGTCGATAACCTCAGTCACGCTGTCAATGACCGTAATGTCTGCAGTCGTGCCGCTGTTGGCGTTTGGCGTGAGGCGGCGCACACGCACTGACCAGCTGCTTGCGCCTGCTGGCAAGTCAATGCGGTGGGTGCGGCGGTATTGGCTGGTGGTCTTGCCGCTGAAGCTGCTGCTCAGGACTTCTTGCCACGCGCCGCCGCTGGTCTGCAGATCAATGGCATAGCTCACCTTGTGGCCCTTGATGTCGCCATTGCTGGTGTCAGCCTTGGACAGGCCATTCACCCCCAGCGTCACGCGTACAGCAGACAGATTGCGGTTGCTGAAGCTGCGCACCCAGGGAGTGCCAGCCTTCAGCTCAGTACCCACGGCATAGCTGTTTTCAGATGCAGGGTAGCCGGGGATAGGGTCTTGCTGCTGCGTGCCGTGGCGCACATCGACGGTGACGCCCTCAAAGTTGAAAGCGCCGTTGTCGTTGCGCAGTGGCGTGCCGTCCAGGTAGATAGACTGCAGGCCATTCACCAGGCCAACAATCTCGCCTTCAGAGATCAGATCCAGCACGCGCGCGTAGCTGGTGCTGTGCAGGTTGTCTGGCGACTCCACGGGCGTGCGAGCTTCTCCACCGCCCTTGCCCTTGTAGCCGCGCACACTCCAGCCGCCGCGCACTGGGCGAGGCTCAATCACGATCAAATCGGTCATTGCTGATCTTCCGCGTAAATGCCCGCGCTGATAACTGCGGAGCCGACGTAAAGCTCTCCGTACAGGAGAGGCACAGGATTGCCTTGAGCCGTGGTATTCGCAGGCCCGTTGAAGTTGTAGGAAGCGCCGTTGTCTGGCCCGTCACGTGTGGCCAGCCCTTTTTGCTGAGGGGCAAGCAGCTGTGCAACGCCGCTGAGCATCAGCAGCTTCCCTGTTGCAGCCATGCCAGCGCCAAGCATCATTGCCCCACCTTCGCCAAAAAGCGCCATCGTCCCAGGGTTGACGACATACGGGGCCGCAAAGAACAGCGCCGCGCCCAGCACAATCGAAAACAGGCCGCCGCGTTTCGCGCCCATCACCATGGGGGCGATGCGAATGTCCTCGCATCCAACCGGGTCGCGCAGGTTCTGCTCCTGCAGATTGCGCTTACCCAAAAAGCAGGCATAGCCCACGCCGCGATCCTTGCTGGTCATCAGCTCCCGCTCAAAGCCTGGCAGCAGCACACACAGTGCCTGCACAGCCTCTGCCGTGCTGGACACCGCCAGCCGGTGCACCCGGCCGAACCGTGCCCCCAGAGAACCATACAGGCGCACCGTACGCACGGGTTGATCTGTCAGAGATATTTCGTTCATCTCAAGTCCTTATGTCGCACCACGGCGCGGGTGACCTCTTGCCAGTACCCGCCGTACACCACACGCTCAGACAGCCGCCCATACAGGTGATGCAGCATGGCATTGGGGACCGGGTGCAAGTCTGGCGCCTCTGCCAGTGGGCGCTTATCAAGGTAGATACCTGCGTGGTTGGCTACTGAGGCACCCACAGCCATCAGGACCACATCCCCGGCTTGCAGGGGCATGCCGTCAGGCACGCGCTCAAAACCGGCCCGGGCAAAGCCCTGCATGTACAGGTCTTGCCCCTTCTTCCACCAGTCGTCTTCGCGCTCAAAGTCCGGCAGCTCTATGCAGGCCTCTCTGGCATACCAGTCGCGGATCAATGTGTAGCAGTCCAAAATCCCATGAAAGAACTGCCGCCCGAGCAGCGGCGCTTTCCAGCCAACAGGTGCGAACTGGTGCACATCGGCAATGTCGCCATCGCGCACACTCACAATCACCCAGGGCAAGCCCGTGGCTTCGCAAGCTGCGCGGTCTGCTTCGCTGGGCATGGCGGGCGCGTCTGGGTGGCTGTGCACCACGGCCAGCACCCGGCCAGCGTCTTCTGCCATCGCCCAGTCTTCGGCGGACATTCGAAACTGTCCCGTGTCCTGCGCCAGATTGCGGCAAGGCTTGTAGCGCTCCTTGCGGCCATCGGCCACGATCAAGCCACAACACTCCCGCGGGTACTGCTCCACCGCGTGCTCCTTGATGGCCTGCAGCGTTTTCTTGTGCAGCATCAGTACCCCCTTAACTGGTCAGCGGCCGGGAATCCACCAAAGTTCAGCGGCTCCCACTCACCAAAGCGTTTTTTGCAGTCCGACACACGGCCCCCACACTTATCCAGCACAGGGTCTGTCACAGGGTTGCCGTCACGGTCAAACATGGCCGCACCGGTGTAGCCGCAGTACGGACCACGGTAGCCGCCAATAGACAGCCAGCCGCAGGTGTTGGCTTGAATCTGCCTTGCAGGAAGTTGCTCACCCTCAAAGTCCAGCGCCGACCGAAGCTCGAACTCCACCGTCTCGCGGTCTTCCTGGGTCTTGCACTCAATCAGCCAGATCTCAGGCGGGAACTCTTCAGTAGGGTCTGCAGTCGGGTTGCCGTCCGCCGCAAAGTTGGCAGCATCCAGATACTTGGTCAGTGTGCGGCGGCGAATCAACCGCGCGCCCACCAAGTCATCCAGTGCAAGACACAGCGCCGAAATCACACCAGGCACCGGGTTGCCGTGCGCATCCTGGCCAATATTGCCCACACGCAAAACAGGCGCGGGTTGCGCGCCTGTTCCTGTGCGTTCAAAACCCTCTGCCTCGATGGCCCAGGGGGCGTACTCGTCGCCGCGCCAGTAGATGGGCCCAGCCTGCGGGTAGCCATGAAAGCGCAGCACATCGCCGCCAATCTCTGTAGCGTCCAGCTCGTAGAGCTTGATGTCACCATCCAGAGACAAGCCTTGAACATCAGCAGTAATCATGGCTGCACCTCTTCCTGAAATGTCACCTCCAGCTTGGCGTATTGCCCGCCAGCCAGGGGAGTGAGCTTGTAGCCATCCCGCGCACAATAGATACCCTGCTCACTGAAGGGCGGAGTCCACAGGAATGTCTTGAACCCAGCGTGGCGGTCGAGGAAGCTGCGGATCTGAGCCATCTTGTCCTTGCGTTCCACAAAAACAAGAGGCCAGCTCTGGCGCTTAGCGTGCAAGCCATCTGCAGCCATCTGGGCGTAGCCATCACCGAACTGAACGCGCAAGACACTGTGCGTGACTTGCCCGACCGGTTCGGCCTGCGGCCTGAAGCTAAAAACTTCTTTCATCAACGGCCTCCCGCGTACAAGATGCCTCCTGGACGCTTCTCTTTCACGATCTGCTCTTTGACGGCCACACCAATCAATTTGCCAAGCTGATTCATGGCCGACTCATTGATGCCTGAGGCTTGAGACTGGACTTGCCCGCCTGCATCCACCGTGACGCTGATGTGAACGTCGCCGCCACCGGCTACTGCCGGCAAAGCACTGCCACCCACTAAACCACCGTTCGCGTAGCCATTCAAGCGACTGAGGTACGCAAGCCCCAGCTTTTTGGTGCTGGCTGCATTGATGACGTACTCGCCTTTGTGCACGATGCCTGCAGGCTCGTACTTGCCGCCATCACCTGTGTAGCCGCCAGAGGAGTACACCGCAGCGCGGTTTGCCGACATGCCGCCGAACATTCCACCAAAGACCCCGCCAAACAAGCTGCCAGCCATTCCCACAATGGCCTGCCTTGCCTGGATGCGGATCAGGTCAGCAATGATGGACTTCGCCATATCCGAGAAGCTCAGCTTGCCCGTCATTGCAAAGTTGACGATCGCATCCTCCATGCCCTGAAATGCTTTGGTGAACAGATTCGCCGTGTGTTCTGCTACGTTGGCCGCATTGGCTGCGTAGTTCTTCCAAGCGCGGGTTGCGCCGTTCTCCCAGCGACTTTCTGACGCCAGCCTTGCTGCCACACCCTCGTCGTACGCAATAAGCGCATCACTCAGGTAGTGCTGCTCCAGCGTAAGCCGCTCAGCAAATCGTCGCTCCATCTCTGCGGACAGCTTCCCGCCGGACAATATCTCCGCCTGCTCGCGCTGGGCATAGATGTCTTGCATGCGGGCCGCGTATTGATCCTCGACCTGTTGCTTGCCGGACTGGATGCTACGTTCTTGGTCACCCATGCCTACGGAGGCAGCGTCGCGCTGAAACCCGCGCCGCAAGGTGTCCAAGTAATCCTTTGCCGCACGCTCTGCAGCCTTGAAGCTGGCTTGCTGGGCAGTTGCCGCCGAAGCAGATTCGATCGCCAGCACGGACGTCTGGAATGCAGCCTCTTCCGTAATCTTGGCAAGCTGCGCCCGGTTCTCAGCAATCTTGCGGTCGCGCTCAATGGCGTCCGCACCTTTGAGCGACTGCGCAGCCAGAATCCGGTTTTCTTCCTCAAGCTCGCGCCGCTTGGCGTCAAGGTGCATCTCCACAAAACCAATCTTGGCTTCGTAGTAATCCCTTTCATCCACCAGTCCAGCACGGTGCAGGCTCTCGATGATGGCCTCAGAGCCGGTATAGACCGCTGTGATCTGGCTCATGGCCGCCTTTACCGCCGAGACTTCAGCGCGCATGAAGGCACCAGCTTCGCGCTCTGCAGATCTGTCGCCTTTTTTTCCGCCCTCTTTCTTTCGCAGCGCCTTGTCGCGCTCGACATTGAGCTTGGTTACTGCGGCAGTGTATTCAGCCAGCGTTATGACGCCAGTGCGCAAGCCCTCCTGATAGGCTGCCAAGTCGTCCGTGAACTGCTTCGTAATGCCGTTTTCGCGGGCGCTGATGTCCAGCAGCTTCTTGCTCGCCGCCTCCTGCTCGCGCAGGAAATTGGCACGACTGCCTCGAGTTGGGAAGTCCGCAGGGTTGATGCTGCCGCCAGTCAGAGCGTCCTGCGCGGCCTTGGCTTCACGCAGCTTGTTGACTAGACGCTGGGCGTGGTTGTAGGCCTCGCGCAACATCAGGTTGCTGCTCTTTTCTCCGCCGCGCGCCGCCAAGTCGGCCAAGGCCTTCTCGGCATTTTTAAGCTGCACCCCTGCATCCTGGGCCTCGTAACTTAGGGCGTTCACAGGATTGATGAACCGCATCACGGCGCCTGTCGCAGAAAGCATTTGATCGGCGAAGCCTCCACCTTCTTTCCGCGCCTGCTCCATGGAGCGTGAAACGTCATCCATCGCATCCGTCAGGATGTTGATCTGGCCTGCCCAGAACTGACTCACGCCCGAATCGCCAAGGTTCGCCTTCATGCGGTCCATGGCGCTGGTGTAGCGGTTGGTTGCGGCATCCAGACGATTGGCGGCATTTTCTGCTGCATCGCCAAGGTGTTTGTTCAGCGCATCAGCAAACTTGGGCAGAAAATCCTCTGCGACTACCTGCCCCTGCTCCAGCATCTTGCCAAGCTCTGCCGTGGTCACGCCCATGGCCTTGGCGGCCACTTGGAATGCCCCCGGCAGGCGCTCGCCCAGCTGGCCACGCAGCTCTTCAGCCTGCACCGTTCCCTTGGACACCATCTGTTGCAACGCAAGCAATGCGCCACTGGACTGATCAGCCGTCAAGCCCATCACGGCCGAAGCCTTGGAGATGGACTCAAAGACTTTGCGCGCCTTGTCGCCCTCCAGCGATGTACCCTTGGCCGCCGCTTGGAAGCCCATATATGCCTGCGCCGTGGAGTTGAACTCAAGACCAAGCTCTTTGGTGACGTTGCGCAGGTACTGCAGTTCGGCGGCGCCATATCCGCCTGATGCAAAGTCGAGACCAATCTTGAACCGCTCCAGCTGTGCACTTGCGGAGTACAAGTCGGCAAACAGTTCCTTGGCTTCAATGGAAACCTTACGAACAGCCATGGCAACGCCGCCAGCAGAAATGGCTGTGAGTGCAGCGCCAAGACGTGTAGCAGCGCCTGCCGCTTGATTCAGCTCTTTGGCCGCACCTCCGCCATCAATGCCGCGCAGTCCTTGAGTGGCCTTTTTTGCGCCAACCTCGACTTTGCCCATTGATTGCTCAACCCTGGGGCCAACGCCTACCAATTGCTCAAGGCTCTTGATGCCACGCTCTACGCCATCTGTGTCAACTTTGATGCCAATGGCGGCTACATCTTGCGTCATAGCAGATCCAGAAATGAAAAAGGCCCGCCGAAGCGAGCCTTAGAAAAAAGAAAGCCGCCTCTAGGGCGGGTTGCTTAGGTTTGCGGCACTAGCGGTGTAGCGCAGTGCTGGCACTTGCTGGCATCTTTGGGTACATAGCCGCGACAGTCAGGGCATTTCACATGCGTGTCTGGAGTAATCGCCGCGCCTGCGGCATCTTTGCCAAATGCGGCATTGCCAACTTTCGGCAGCACCAGCGCCAGTATCGCCAGTAGCGCAGGGGTTGCCACGCCAGCGGCAGCATTCACTACACTGACCAGCAGCCCAGCGACTGCCGACAAAATCAACCACCCGATCAGTGATCGCCCGCGAGACTGAGCCACCGCGCCTGCGACAAAGCACAGAGCCAGCGCCAGTAAAAAAAAGAACATCACGCCTCCTTATGAGATGGCCTAATGGTAGTCACTCGGCGGCTTTGCGCCAAGGCCTATGCTGGCTCTAATGCCAGCGCACCGCCCAAGAAAGCCTTGGCCTGATCTGCGCACTTCTGCATAAACGCTTTCCCATTGCGATCCGTCATCCGCATGATTTCGTGCGCCCCAGGGTCGTCCACAATATCGACAAGAAAGAACTTGCCTGCATCCTCAATGTAGAAAAGCACCCGGTCGCTAGTTTTTCTAGCCCTGCGCCTGAAGTCCCTTTGCCAGCGCAGATAGTCACTGGTACTGTTCTTTGGAATCAAGTGGCAGTGAGAAATCACGTACGCAGCGCCGTCAACCGTGGGCCTTAATAATTTGGAGTCTTTACCAAAAACAGGGCTCTCGTACTCGCGCGCAGCGGCGTCTGTTTTCCACCACCGAAATTCGCCAATCAAGTCAGCCAACTCAACCGCAGACAGCGCAGCTTTTAATTCATTGCTGACATAAATCACTGGCGGCACTGCTCAAGCCTTTAGCGAAGATTTTGACGCTGCTTGAACGCATCCAGGGTGAACGCATTAGATGTCGCAATTGAGTCAAAGCTACGCATGATGCGGCCTGCATCGTCGCCACATCTTGCTTTTAACTCAAGCTCGAGGAAATCTTCTGGCGTTGGATCAACCTGCTCGAGAAGCTCTAAGAGCATCTCACGCATGGCGGAGGTGTCAGCATTAGCTGCTTTGAGGCGATCCAGCCAATTGGCGTGTTTTCGCCTCACCTCTCTAGGCGCTAAAGCGAACGTGCCATACGACTCTTCAAATGCATGCATCAGTTCATCAAGCATCCGCACCCAAATTGGCAAGCGAGACACAAGTTGGTCCACGATCAACTGTTTCTGCATTGAATCCACCCTCTCTAGCTCATCACTTACGCCTGCGCAAAAATTACGCAAACGCGTCTTCAGCTGCGCCGCGCCAGCTTTATGTGCGGCCCCTGGCTCTGACGATTGCTTTTGCACGCGAGTAATGCAATCGCGAGCAAATGCCTGCAACGACTCGTCAACTGCACCCATAGCCAAGCCAACCCCTTGAGAGGATTCGCTGATGGGAGTGATGCAATAGGTGGACATGAGTGACTGCTAAGGTGGATGACCTCAGTATAGCAACTCTTCAAATTCGCCAAGGTGGCGTCTGCTCACCCTTCTTGTGCGAGGCAACCAGCGCGCCATGCTCAATAGCTCTCACATCCGCAAACAGCTTGTGCTGCTCTTTTTTCTTGAGGTCCAGGCTCTTGATGCATGCCAGCACAGCGGTGTAATCAAGCCCTGCAACACAACCATCAGGCCTGTAGCGCCATTGCGTGCCGCAGAACTCAGTAAAGAACCATGCCGCCTGCGCATGACAAGGCCAGACGGCCACATCGTCGGGCAGGTAATCCTCCAGCTCAAAGCCTTCGGCCACCTCTGGCGCTTGCCAGTACATCACCCACCCGACATCCATCAGTTTCCCAGGCGCACGCGCTCGTATTCGCGGAAGTAGGCCTTGATGACTGCGCCCGCAAAGCCGGGATGCTTGGCTTGGGCTGCGGCGATGTTGTCTGCCGTGAAGGCATCAGCCAAACTCCAGCCGCTGGCAACTTCCAGCACTGCTTCAGCATCGCTGGGCTTTTCTTCGCGGAATTTCTTATCAAGCGCCACCATTTCTTCAGGGCTGCGCGCCTTGAATGTCACCTGCACTTCTGCGCTGGGCAGTCCCAAGCGGGGAATCAGCACAGGCAATTCAAAGGTGGGATCAGCTTCCAGCGTGAATTTAGGGTGTTTGCGTTCTGTCATTGCTTATCCTTGAGCGGGTCAACAAAAAGGCCCGCCGCGCCCTCCCCGCTCAAAGGGAAGAGGCGCGACAGGCGCAAAGGGTCAAGTCTTAGGACTTGTAGCGAATGGAGCGGGCCTTGCCGGACACATCCACGCGAACGCGGTTGATCTGGCCTTCTTGGCGAATCTCTTCTTCGTTCAGAGCCACAGTGCAAGGCAGCAGCGTGATCGAGCCATTGCGGTTGATCGTGCGCATGATGGTTGTGGTCTGCACTTCGGTCAGGTCCAGCAGCGCGTTGTAGCCGGGGGTGTCGATGGCGTCCGAGTCGATTTCCATGGTGCGGGACACCGGTGTCCAGCCGTCATTGATTTCGTACTCGTTCTCATCGTTTTCATAGCGGTACGTGACCTTCTTGGCCTCGCCACCGCTGGTGCTGGTGCTGAGCACCTGGTCAATGTCCACCCATGTGATGGCTTTCTTGACCGAACCAGCGCCGCCGCCCGGAATGTAGAACTCCGTGTTGCTGGTGTTGGCCTTCTTGCCTTCAAGTGTGAAGGTATCGGCATCCACCGACTTGACGCGGAACGAGCGATTGTTCAGGCGCGACCAGCCCGACTCGATCAGCACAATGTCACCAGCGGCAAGGCCATGACCGGGAGCGGTACACACGGCCTCAGTGGCGTTCGAGATGGCGGTCACTGCGACTTCTTCAGCAAAGACTGTGCAAAGCGAGTGACGTGCGCCAGTAGGTAAAGATGGCATGTTTGCCTCCTTCTAAAACAACAAAACCCGCACAAGGCGGGTCATGGATTGGGTAAAGCCCTTGCGGGCAGCTAGTCGGCTAGGCCGTCGTCCAGCGGATGGACACAGGAATGCGCAGCCACCCCTCATCGGGGTAAGCCGTGCCAATGTCTGGGGATCGGTAGACGGTGGCAGCGCCGCCGGTGAATGGCAGGCGTAGACCAATGCCGAAGTGCTTGGCCACCTTGTAGGCCAGCGCATTCGCCTGCACCTTGCCACCCCCTGCCGGATGAACAACCGTCACTTGCAAGATGCCGCGATCCTCCCGCACGTCATTGGTTATGGCGTGGTCGATCGGGGTGTTTCGCAGCTGATTGACTTGCAAGTAGGCTTGGCCGGTGACGGGCTTGAAGGCCACATCCTCCCAAGCAATGGACGGCGCACCCGGCAGGGTCAGCAAATGAGCCTCAAGGGCTGCATCGATCAGGTTGGGGTTCATTTCACTTCCCTCGCGGCCTTGGCTACGGCTTGGGCGTAGTCCTGCACAGCCAAGCGCACCATGCCACCGGGCGCTTGTTTAGACCACCCGTGCTCAAGCCGGTAGGCATATGGCAAATGGTTCGTGATCCAGATCGTCTGTCCTGGCTTCCATCCTGCGATCTGCGTTTGCAGCTTGGTACGCGATGGCTGCCCGGACTTGTCAGCGGCGGTTGTCGTGCCGCCGTCCATGGCGCCGACGCCTGTCATCCAGTTGGATTTAAAGCGGCCAGAATCCACTGGTGACCGGTCAACCATCTGGCCACCCAAGTCCAATGCAGCCTTGCGCACCACCAGCTCAGCCTTGTCGCCAGCCTTCTCGCACAGCTTGGCTAAATCAGCAGCAAAGCCCATCACACACCTCGCAGTTGCACGATGTACAGCACAGGCTGCCCGGCAGGCGCAACCGCTGCCACGTGCTTGATGCTGAAAGTCTTGCTTTCGCCCAAGTGCATGGCCGTGACCGTGTGCGCGGTGGTGGGTACGACCGCAATCTGAGGCGCCAGCAGCAGCTTCTGGTCGCCGTGCATGATGTTGGTGCCGTCGATTTCCCGCTGGGTGTAGTCCAGCAGCACACCGATGCCGCCTGCAGTCGTGGCCGGATTGGCTGGCACAACGCCAACGCCAGGGACATAACCGCCGCCAGAGCCGGGGATGTTCAGCGTCACCGCTTGCCCGGCTTCCTCGATGGCCTCCAGCGCATCGGCTGCGATTTCGTCGTAGTCGATTGCCATAGGTCAGCCCGTCACCATGTGCAGCCATGGCTTGAGCCAAGTCCACGCGGCCGGCATTGCCCAGTAGAACAAGGCGAATAAGCCGAAGATGCCGAGCACAGCTAGGACTGCCACAACAAGGAAGAAGCCATCCAAGTTGATGTATCCACGTTGATTTTTCATGATGGGAGCCTCTCTCCAGTTTCATAGGACTCGCGGCCGTCCAGGCTGCGATGCAGCCACACGCCATCCTCTTGGCCGTCTTCAGTCGGAGCACACCAGCACTGCGCGGAGTGCTCATGTGGCCGCAGATCTTCGATAGGCGTGATGTGGATCGCATCAGCGCTTTGTGTGACCAGCCACATACCCTACCCCCTCACCAGCTTCAGGTTCAACGATCCGCCATCGGTCAGCCCCTTGAGTAGCGCATCGATCACCGGGTAGGAGGTCTTGCCGCCCTGCACACCCTCTGCCCACTTGGTAGTGATGGGGCCCACGGTCTGCTCGGTCTTGACTCTGCCGTCCGAATCCTTGAGCAGTTGCCCCTTGGATGCCCGCACAGCCGCTTCGCAGCAGGCCGCTTTGACGCGGTCATGGACTGGCGCAAGGTGATCAGGCGCGATGCTGTAGGCCGTCAGCAGGTACTGCGTGGCTTGGCGCAAGGCAATTTCTTGCTTGGCTTCTTCAGCAGGCCATGCGTGCCCATATTTGCCCATGTAAGCCGCCGCATCCTCCAGGCTCACCAGTGAATCAAAGCCCTCATCGGGCGCGACGATCAGTGCCATGGCTTACTCCTTGGGCGCTTCTGGCTCAGGCTGCGCGGGCTGCTGCTCAGGTGCAGCTTGCTCCTGCTTGGCTTTGCCCTTGGTTTTGGCCTTGGGCGCTTCTGGCTCAGGCTGCGCGGGCTGCTGCCACACAGAGGCGCGAATCATGTCGATCAGTTCAGGCATACGCCCTCCATAGAAAAAGGCCCCGAGGGGCCTTGGTTTACAGGGTGCGCAGGAATGCAACCGGCACTTGCTTGCGTGCAAACACGCGGTCCCAAGTTGCACCGGTAGCCAGCACTGTGTTGCTGGGGTTGAAGGTGTCGGCCTTGTACTTGAAACCCGCAGGGTGCAGGATGAAGTGCTGGCGGCTGTAGATGATCTCCTGACCTTCGCCGTTACCAGCATCAGGCACGCGCTCCACTTCCATGGGGTTCTTGGGAGTGCCAAAACCCATACGCAGCGTGCCAGACTGGAACAGCACAGCCAGGTACTTGAAGGGGTCTTCCTGCGTACCAGCGCCGGTTACAGGCAGGCCATCGTCCACGATGACGCGGCGACCCAGGTAGGTCGGGAAGTTGATATTGGCTTCACCATCGCGCAGGTACTGGATCAGCTGGCGCTTTTGCAGGTTGGCGTACTGCACCGAGTGCATGGCGATGCTGTCCAGATCGTTCAAGCGGTCGCCCATGGTGGCAGTCGCGTTGATGATGGCATCACCGGCAATGGTCTTGTCAGACGCGCCAGATGCACTGTGGTCGTACAGCATGTCGCCGCTGTCGTTGGCTGTGTTGTCAGCCAGCACACCATTGAGCACAGCAATGGCCGCAGCCTGGAAGCGGCGAGCCCAGTAGCTGGCAATGCGCGAGCGGATGGTTGCCACTGGGTCGGGGCTGTGCAGCGCTGCCGCCAAGTCCATGCTGGACCAGGATTGGTTGCGCATCAGCTTGACCGCGATTTGCTCGCCGCCAGTAACCTTCTTGGGCGTGGACTTCTGAGCATCGTCGTCGCTGGACGAGTTTTCAGTGTCGTTGCCCAGGTCGTTCATGTGGCGAATGTGGAAGGTCGAGCCTTCGCCAGAGGCCAGACTTGCCAGCACATTGTCTTGCGCCACGATGCCAGAATTGAAGAAGGCAATCAGCGCAGGGTCTTCCAGCAGGAAGTTAGGCGTCCACAGCTCAGGGACGATCAAGTCAGAAAGTTTGGTCGTTGCCATAGTGTTCCTTTGTCATTAACGGTTTTTGGCTGCCATATGCTGCTCAGTGAGCGTCATGGTTGGCTTGCCCGCAGATGAACTACCCGCACCGGAGCCGCTTGCGCCAGAGCCCTTCAGGATGTGCTCCTTGTTGGGATAGGCATCGACCAGCGACAGCAGCGCCTCATCGAACCCGGCAGGCTCGCTGGGGTTTGCCTTGCTGTAGATGGCTTGGCCGTTCTTGTCGTAGGCCACAACACGCCCGTTTTCGACCTTGAACGCAGAGCCAAAGGCTGCTTGCACCAAGTCGGCAGGGATGGCCAGCTTCTCCGCAATCACCTTGGAGCGTGCGAAGTTGCCGCCGATCAGTTCGTTGTGCAGTTGCTGCTCCAGCGCCTGCTTGGCTTTTTCGGCCTCCGACAGCTTGCTTTCCCAGTTCTTGGTGATCTCAGCGCGCACCTTGTCCACCTCGCCAGCGTCGATCAGCTTCTTCTGATCCAGCTTGGTTACAGTGTCCAGCGCCTTGGCTGCGGCCTCCGGGTCAATGCCTTCAAACGCCTTGAGCGCCTTTTCAGCCGCCTCAGCGCGTTCGCGGTGGCCCTTGGCCTCGCCGTTCAAGCGCTTGATAGCTGCGGTAGTCTCCACAGCGTCAAAGGCCACCTCTTGGCCGTCGTCGGTGACATAGATAGGCTTGCCGTCTTGCACGACGACATGACCTTGCGCGTCCAGTTTGAGTTTCATCTGCTTGCTCTTTCCGGCCATCCGGCCTGTACTTTGGGCTATCCAGCCCGATGCGCCCTACTTGGCATCCACCGTGTTCGGGCAATAAAAAACCCACCGGGATTGCTCCAGGTGGGCGGGAATAAAAAAACCGCCCGAAGGCGGTCAACTCGTTTCCAGCGAGAAGTAATCAGAGAGGCAGCGCTACTTGCGCTTGGCTTGCCAGATTCTCAACGCGCTGCTCCAGTGGGCTCTTGCGCAAGCGCCACTGATTCAAGCCGCGACCGCACAAGCTGGCCATGGCCTTTTCGCTGGTGTACTCCAGCCAAGCCTTGTTGAACTCCTGCTGCCAGCCTTTGCCAGCATTCAGGTGCTCATCCAGCACATCCAAAGCCCACGCCCGGAACTCTTTGGCAACAGCAGTGCGGGCAAACATGCCAAGCAGGTGGCAGCCACGCAGGCTAAAAATGCGCACTTCCTGCATGCCGCCAGCGGTTTGCATCTTGACCAGAGCAGTCATGTCCGATCGGAATTCGTCAGCATGGCGTGCGTAAAGCTTGCGCACTCGAACAAAGGGGGTGTCACTTTGGGCACCCCCTTCCTTGGCATACAGCACCTGGGCAATTTCCTGCAGCGTCAGGTACGGCTGGCCGCTGTGCTGGATGACATTGAACTCAAAACCATTGAAGGTCAGCTTACTCATTGGATTACCTTTTCAACGATGGAAACGAAAAAACCGCCTCGATGGGCGGTTTGCTGTATGGCTACTTGGCAGCTCTTGGAATGAAAAAAGCCAGCACGGGGCTGGCTTGGGTTATTTGACTAGCTTCGGCTTGGTGCGCCTTGGCTTTGGCTCTTTGACAATCTTGGGCTTTGGCGGAATCAGGTCAACAATGATTCCTCGCTTCCAGCAGTGGGCGCAGATGCCCTTTTCGATCACCGTGCCCGCCTTGATCTTGCCGTCCACGATGCGATCCCCGTTGCGGATCATCAGCGTATCCCGGCCACCGCAGCGCGAACACTGCAACATCCCATCAGGGCGTGCAATGTCCTTGATGCGCTCGACCATGGCGGTCTTGCGATCAGGCGGGGCGGGCGGGACTAGGTGAAGGGTCATTTGGCTTTTGGCCTTTTGTCTTGCAACCAAGCAAGAGCTATCAGCGGCGCAATTGCCACATACGTAATGCCAATGCCGTTGAGCATTGCTCTTTGCCAAATACCATCGAGCGCAAGCAATGCATACGCTAGCGCAACAACTCCCGGCCAAAAGCAAAGGAACGATTTAGCAATCCAGTTCATGCGCCCATCCTAATCAAAGCCCCGCCCGCTTGAAAGCCTCAGCATCGCGCTTTCGCAGGTCATCCAAAGTCAACAGCTCGCCTCTGGCACTGTACAGGTCAGCCATGCCCAGCTTGCCATCGCGCAGCAGCCGCGCCCTGGTTGGCCCCAGCACCTCATCTTGGCGGGCTGCGCTTTGCTTCTTGATCCAGTCCGCATAGCTGGTGTCAGCCGGAAGCTGCCCATCCATGCTGGCCCGGGTCTTGCCGCCCACCTCAATCTCCGGAATGTCGATGCCAAGCTCCTTGAAGCTCTTGAGCACCGGCACTTGACCAGAGCGGCAGCGCCAGTGCAGACGCGATGGTCCTGCACCCCAAGGAATGCTGTGCCCAATGGGCTTGTGTGTGTCCGGCGTGTATAGCTTACGGTCACGGATGCGGCATTGGCTCGATGTACGAAGGTCTAAGGTTGCAGACCATTGCACCGCCTTGATGAGGTCTGCATTCGCTTCCATCACCCGATCCTGCGCAAAACCCGCCGTGTGTCCGATAGCAGTCCTTACAACCGCCTCCACATCACGCCGGTCACGCTCGATGAACCCGTCAGCGTAGCCTTTGGCTCTGGTGCCGTACAGCTCACGAATGATCTGGTCGGTGGTCTTGCCTTCGACGTAACCCTGAGCAATCGTCTGCCGCACGCGCTTCATCTTGGCTGCATCCAAGTCGCTCCAGACGTTCTTCAATAGCACGCCTTGAAACGGCCTAGCCAGCGCAGCCGCATAGACCTGCTCTGCACTCACTGCCGCTACATGCACACCAATAGGCAGGTGCTGCACAAGCATCTGCTGCTGGTAGCTGACCTCGTAAGCCACGAACTCGGATAGCTCCTTGTTCAGCTCATAGCCTAGCTCTTGGTAAGTGGCTGCTGACATGCTGCGAACGCTGGTCAACAGCGATTCGAGGCGCTCCATACTAAACGTCGTTGCATCCATGCTTTCCAGCTTGGCAAGCAACTCAGCGCGCAAACGGGCATCGGAGCGATTGAGCACCGCCAACAACCGCGACAGCACGCCGCCGCTGTAGCCCTGCAAATCGACCTGATGCCGGATCGATTCAGCCAGCAGAAGGTCGTTTACAGATTCCATTACTCAACCCCAGTCAATCCCAGCGCAGGCTCTACCTCTTTCGCCAAGGCAGCCTCTGTAGCCACATCCAAGTCAGGAGAGAGCACGCCTCGGCGCTGCTGCTCTTTGAGCGCGGTTTCCTTGGTAATCAGCCCACCTTGAGCCATAGTCACCACCAATTGCGCCGAAGCATCAGACAGTGAGCCCGCCGCAAAGTCCTTGAACAGCGACACAGAACCACCTTCGCCTGCCTTGACCCAGTCCGCCATGTACTGCAAAGCCAAGTCCAAAGCGTCCTCAAAGTTCTCAACAATGCGTTGCAAAAGACTCTTGTTCGCCTCTGCGTCGTTGCTGGCTTCGGTTGCTGTGCGCTGGCCTGGTGTTGCCACCAGCAATTCCGCGCCGGTCTGAATCATCTGCTCTTGCAGGGCTTGCAACTCGGCACGGCCCACGGTCACCGACTCAGCCGACCCTTGCACCACCTTGGCGTCAGCGCCATTTGGCAGGCGCAAGGCCATGTCAGATGCGATGGTGATCTTGTCGTCGCTAGTCAGGCCGGTGAACACCAGCAGGCGCTTGCGAGCAAAACGGGCACTGTCGTCCTGATCGCTCTGGTGCTGCCAGTGCTTGATATTCAAGTCAGCCAAGGCAAGCAAAGGCGGCACTCCATGCATCAAGCCCTTGCGAACACCGTAAATGGGTGCAAACGGAATGTAGGGCAGCGTGGTCGCACCCTCTTCCTCCAGCACATAGGCAGTCTTGCTCTGGTTGGATCGTTCCACCCACAACTCCCATTTGCCAATCTCCAGCACGCGGACACAGTTCACGACCTTGGCGCCATAACCGTCATCCTCTTCCTTGGTTTCCTTGAGGCGGAGCTGGGTGAAAGCGATCTTGTCGCCTACCCGTTTTGCCTTGTACCCAAGGATTTGATCGTGCCTGACGTGCACCATGTACGGACGCGCGCCCATTGCCTTTTCATCAGCAAGGGTCTTGGCTTGACCTTCTGTGCGGGTGTAATCCACCAAAATGCCACCGAAGCCGTATTTGATGGCGGACACATCGAACACGTCTGAGGCAAAAGCGTGGAGGCTGCGACCTTCTCCGTCTACATCCCCTAAGTAAGCCTCGATTGCTGCCGGAACCTCGTTAAGCACCAGTTCCTTGGCAAATGGCTTGCCCGCCATCACGCCGCAGGTGCGCTCGAATGCAGGGAAAAGCGTAGAGGTCGAAAGTCGGTACTCATAATCCGCATCGCTTTCGTTCGGCTGCTTTGGCAGATAAGTCGCTTTAGCTGCCCGCATGGCAGTCGTGCCACCAAGCAGGGCTCCAATCTTCGGCCAATGCACGGCCATCGCGTCCAGCTTGGGGTCGCGGTCTTGTACTTGTAGCGCCATGGCTTACATCCTGAAGTGCTGCGTCTGCGCCACCTTCTTGACGATGGGCCACTCAAAGGCCACCGGATAACCGGCTGCGTCAATTACGTGGTCAACGCCGCTTGATTTATCGGGCTGGCCGTTCTTGTCATAGGCTTGCTGCTCCAATGCCTCGGTGAGCTTGGGGCAGCGATGTGTGTTCACCCTGTAGCGCCGCGCGCCCTCACCATTGCGAATCAGTGCATTCATGGCGTTGATACGATCGGCCACTGCAGGGTTGGTGCTGTTTACGCGCACGGACAAACCATGCTCACGCAAGATCGACAGGTCCGACTCGCTGGCGTTCTTGCTGCTGCTGTTGCCGCCTGACGCATCAGGGTAGACCTTCACGGCATGGCCTTTGTCTTGGTATCGCTCCTTGAACAAGCGCGCCATGTAGGGCGTGTCTCGCCCGTCTGTGATCTCATCCACCGCCACAGGCAGGCCATCACGCAGGACATAGACCACCGCCGCCATGTGCAAGCGGTTGAAGTCGAGGCCAATCAGCACAGGCTCACGCTCTTGCAAAGTCGCATCGGAGTGATTGAGCCTGCGGTCAAAGTCTGGATAGACAGCGCCCGAAGTCAGATTAACGAACTGCCCGCGCAGGTAGGCGTCAATCAGCTGTGATGGGTAGCTCTCAAACAGCGAAGGGATGTAATCGGCTGGTAGGTTCTTGGCGTTGTCGTATGTGCTGGCCTGAATCAAGCCATACAGCGCCGACAGGCTAGGCTTTTCGCGCACCGCCTTCACAAACTGCTGATAGGTGAACTTGAACCCTTCAGGGGTCGTTGTCACATCCACGCCGTTTTTCAGCCCGTCCACGTTGTAGCGCATACGGGCGATGATCTTGCGCCATGACGCTTCTGCCTTTGCCGCCTGCATCACATCCAGCTCATCCACCAGAGCGTGCCCGATCTTGAAGCCCACAATGGTCTGCGGACGCTCCATGGATCGGCATATCACCGTGGTGCGGTACTGCCTGCCAGAGTAGAAGTGAACCTCTTTGTTCGCCTCCATGATCTCGACACGCAGCCCCCAGTCGTGCGCCACCTCTTCAATCGTTGGGTAGAAGATGTCGCGAATCTGAGGAAAGCTGGGAGCAAAGTAGCCTGCATTGATGCGCGGCCACTCCCAGGCGTGGGCGCACAGGCCAGCGCAACCCACCCATGTTTTGCCAGAGCCAAAGCCAGCCACGAAGGCGCGGTACTTGGCTTCCAGCGCCAAAAACTTGGACTGAGGGACGTTAAGCGTCGGCATCGTCGGCCCTCGCGTCTACTACGTTGACCACCACTTTGGCGGGTATGGGCTTGTCGTCTTCGCCATCCGTGCCTTCAGGCTTATCGCGCCACTTCTTGGGCTGACGGTTCTTCAGCCAGAAGATGGCCGCCGTGGTGTCTGGTGGGTAGTGTTTCACCATTGGGGTGATCACCACCTTGTTGTTTATGACCTTGATGTCGCTGTCCGGATGTTCATAGCCTGTTGCCCGGTGAAACAGCTTGGCAGCCACCTCAGCATCAGCCAAAGCCTTGCCACCCTTTAAGGACTCAAGAAACTCAGGATGCGCTTTCTTCCAAGCGTTCAGGGTTTGCTCGGAGACGCCGAAGAACTCAGCCAACTCTTTGTCGATCATCCCAAGCTTGCACAGCTTCTTGGCCTGCTCTGCGAATTCTGGTTTGTAGCGTGATGGCCGCCCGCCTGCTCTCTTAGCAACCGGCGCGGCCTTCTTTGCCGGTTTGGTTGCCATGGCTGGGCCTTTTTATTTCCCCGTCAGATAATGATCCGACAGGAGGAGATGACATGCATGAACGAATCGCCGAAATGCGAGAACTACTCGAACGCGCAAATGCCTTGGATTACGAATATGACGATTGGAAAGATGATCCCAATAGGGTGGAACAGGCTGCGATCGCATACGCAGAGCTAAAGCAGCACCTTGCGGCAAGACTTAAAGCTTCAGACAGTCTTCGATTTGACGGCCCAACCCCTTGGTATGAGGCTGCATACAACGCAGGCATTCGACACGCCCATGTAGCCATGGTCGCTAGGGCGGGCTCAGGACCGAACGCTCCGAAATGGCACTCTGCTGTTCATGCCTTGCAGAATGAACTTGAGTACTACCTGCGCAAGCTGGAGAGTGGCGTCGTGACGGCTTAATCCACCCCTGGACTACTACTAGTCATGCCCTCAGTGCGCCAGCTGCCTGCTGCCATCGTGGGCACGCGCCTGGTATCTAAGACCTGCAGCTTGGGCTTGAGAGTCTGGAGCTTAGCCACTCAGCCTCCCGTAGCAGTGAAACATCACCGGCATGCGCTTGCCGCCATAAATCGGATAGATGCTGCGATACCGCACGCGCTCACACTCCACGCCGCCGTGGGCGTTGGTGCGCACAGGCTGCTTAACCAGCACTAACCAGCCCGCCTTTGCGTTGACCTCGCGCACATATCGGATCTCTTGCTTGGCGTCCACATCAAAAACAGAGCATCGGGCGGCTGTATTACGGTGGGTGTATCGCATGGCTCTCTCCTGTATTGGTGCCAACCACTGCGCGAGCGTGAACCCCTTAGGCGCTTTGAGGCGTGTGGGCGTTGCTCGGTGTGGCTGGCAGAAACAAAAAACCACCCGAAGGTGGCGTCAGATATTCACAACATCGCCTCAGTAGGATTGGAAGCTCCTACACGACCAATCTATTAAGGAGATGAAATGGCACTCACTTTTTCGATGGCCTATCAAAATACGCCAGAAGACTTTCAGGCGCGCGTCAATGCGCAACTACAGGCACAGTCAATTGCTATCGCTGCGGCCTTAGCATTGGCAGCAAAAAATGCCGACCACCCCAACGCCATTGATCACGCGCAATTGCGAGTCAGAGATTTAGACAAGACAGCTCGCATTCTTCCAATCAATGAACGCGACAAGCAATTTGCCGAAGCACACCTCAGCGATATTTTTTCTGAGGCGCGCAAGCTGCTAGCAATCGAATTTCCCTGGGATAAAGCATCTGACGAATAAAACGGTGCAATAAAAGATCAAAGCCGCACTGTTCACTGCGGCTTTGCGTATTGAGCGAACACGGTCAGCACCCGGATGCTGCAAATGCTTTGCCGTCAGAGAGTCGGACAACGCGCCCCTCGCAGACCTTTGCAAACCCCAACCCAGCACGCAGGGCCTCCAAATCATTCTCGTAGCCCTTCAGTATTTTCCCGACTTCTTGGCGAAGTTCATCAAGCTCCAGCTTTAGGATGTCCTGCTTCAGTGATTGATTGCGGGGTTTGCGTTTGGGCATATCAACTCCAAGAATGAAAAAAACCACCGGAGTGGGCAGGTGCTGACCGTGGCCAGCCTGGAGACAACAGGAGAAAACCACGTGCATGTCAGCAATTGCTTACAGGAAGATTGGAGAGTAAAAATAGCCTCGTCTTTCCGAGGCCTCAAATTTCTCACTACCCACTCACTTACACCGAACATCGCGGGTACTAAGAGGCCGAGTGGTTTCTGGGCTCTTTCATCAGTCGCAGAGCTCGGTGCAGCTTGCCTACTTGGGAAGATTTAGCAACGTTAGATCAATATATAAAAGGAGACTTAATGAAGCAGTTCACAGACGCAATCCGCCAATCGATTGCTAATAAAAACTGGTATGCAGCACTAACCTCCGCCTTAGTGCTCCCTGATGTGTGCGGAAGGCTGGCTGATCCTAGCCAAGTCAGCAGTAAAAGATATCCCTCTTGGTTTGACAAATGGATGGGGCATCATTACCGCAGCCATATTGGCCCCGACCGGCAACTACATGTATTTCTCAGTGGAGCCGATTGCTATGCGCTTCGGTGCTCGCTTTTGCATCACGGAGACGCAGACATAAGAACCCAGCGCGCCAGAGAAGCGCTAGACGACTTTCACTTTATCACCCCTCACCCCGGTTGGTATGTTCACTGCAATCAATCCAATAACACACTACAACTTCAAGTAGATGTATTTGCGCTCCAAATGGCAGATGCTGTAGACGCATGGGCTGAATCAGTGCGAAATGATCCATCTATACAAAAAAGAATGGCTGCGCTGCTAGTCATTCATGAAACCGCTAACGGTATTAGATTCTGATCTAGCAAACAGAAAAGCCCCAGCGCGACAGCTGAGGCTTTGGAAATTCTGGGCGAGCATTGCCATCTTTGGCGTTCTGCACCCGCTACAGGCTAAATGCAGACCATTTGGCAATAACGTGGCGGGCTGGACTTTGTCGCTGCGAACCACGGACGCATGCTACCACACCATGTCAAGATATGAAAGCGTTGCGCATCTGGGCCTTCGCCGTAGCGACACACTCTTCGATGTACTCCAGCATTGCCTTGCCAAGCAAACCACCAGGCACGGACTCATAGCCTGGATGCTCCCGGCATTTACCGCAGCCTTTTTCGGTCACCGCTTGCACGCCAGTGCCGCGACACACAGGGCAATGTGGCGACAACCAATACAGCAGCACCTGCGCTGGCAAGTCTTCAAGCATTTCGCCTTCAAGCGCCATCTTCAGAGAAAGGTGCAGCCCAGCAGCAGGCAAGGATTTCAATGGGGCCAGAACGCGCTTTCTCTCACTCTCGTAAGTGGTCATCAGCCGCTTGCGTGCTGCGTCCATGCTTTCCGTGGTGATCTTGCGGACGCCCTTCACCTCATCTAGCTCAAGTGCTGCCGCCTTCATGATGTCCCGCTTGGTTGGTCTGCGAGGCACAAGACGCTCGGAGCCATCCCACTCCGCTTGCAAGCGCATCAACGCTGCGCCGAACTTGGATTTGCACCATCCAGCAGCAATCAGGTAGTCAGCATCGCCACGCACGTCTGCCTCCACCCGTAGGCTGGAGGACTGAATCGCTTGGGTGTATCGCTCTTGGGTGGTTGGTGCTTCGATCAATTACTGCTCCTGTTTTTGTTGCATCAAGCGCTTGACTGTTACGGCCAGAGCGTCAATTTCTTCCATCTTTTTGATTACCCACATCCGGCGCTGGCCGTGCCAGCCAAGAATCGGCCCGCGATGGCAATCTGGACACAGGGCCACACAGGTGTATTGCTGGCCCTGCTGGATGTGGTGGGCCTCGCTGGGCGGTGGTGCATCACAGACACTGCAGGGCAAGGCTTTCACCTTGGCCAAGTGCTCGCGCTCGGCTTTGGTCAGCTGGTTGTTCATGCGATGGCCTTTCGCTGCTTCAGCCATGTCACCCGGGCCTGCACCTTCTCTGCCTCCAGAGGTTTGAACTCACCGCAGGCCTGGGCCTTGGCGCTCAATGTGTGCCCGGGCAGTGCCTTCCTGTCGCAGCGTGCGAACCCGAAGCGCAGCATGTTGGTGTCCGTGGCCTTGGGGTTCCAGTGCTTGCATTCGTGGCAGGTGTTCATCTCTGCACCTCCAACATGAAGCTCTCAACACAGTTCCAGCGCTGCTGGGGTGTGAGCTGCGGCCAGAGAAAGGCCTGTGCGCGTTCGGTGTAGAGGAATTCGTCCACGGCACGATGCAGCTCAGCAAATTCCGTTTCCTCCATCTCATCGAAGGCTATGCTTTTAGGCTTAGCGTGCATTTGCCCGTCAGCCCCAAAGTAGTAGTCAACGAAGCCTGCGCCAACGATCAACCACTCCCGCAGCTTGTCCATGTCGTGCACCACCTCTTGGCGCTCAAGCAGCACGGAGAGCTTTTTGAAAAAATAGGCATGGTGCTTTGGGCTGCGCGGCAGGCGGTAACTGAATGCCAAGGTCTCGCCAGGCATCAGCTTGGACACAGCCGCCTTGAACTTTGCATAGGCGCGCTCTGCCTTGGCGTCCAATCCGCAGAGCTTGCCCTCTTCGCTTCGTGTCAACACAAGCTTGGTCATGCCACCTCCATTCGTCCGTAGTGAGCCAGCAGCACTGCCTCAGCGCGGTTGTGGTGCTTGGCCAGCCTCACATCGTTGGCCGCCTCTGGGTGCAGCTTGCGCGCTGTCTCCAGCGCCTTGGCCTTGTCCGAACCGATGCCAAACTGTTTTTTCCACGACTGAGGTGCGACCTGCTCCAGCGGCCACTTCAAGCACTCGACCACCGTCTCAATAGCACCGAGGGAACGCATCAGAGAGCCCTGTGTCTGCACTGCGTTGTTCGCCCCGCCCATGGTGCTGACCTTCTCCAGAAACACGCGGGGCACACCATCCTCTGCATGGCTGTGCTTGAGCAGCAGCTGGCACAGCTTGTAGCCATCGATCTTGTTCTTCACCAGCGCCTTGGGACCGGCACCGGGCACAGGCATGGTGGGCAAGTCAAACACTGCGCGCACACCGTTGCGGTCCATCACCGCCACTGCGCCTGTCAAACCGGGGTCAATTCCAATCACGATCATCGTTTTGTGCTCCTTTTTTGTTATTCATCCGCGTCTGGCGAGTACAGCTGTAGGGGGCTGCCGCCATACAGGCCCAGGTACTGCTGAGACTGCTTCTCGAACCACAGGCCAATGGCCCCTTCCCACTCGCCGTTGCGCTGCTTGTCGCAGATCAGCAGGGTGTCGGGGTCTTTGGCTTCCATTTCCTCGGTCAGCTTCCCCTCTTCGCGCTTGCGCTCCTTGGCCTTGTTGCGCCAGACCAGGATCACGTTGTCGGCCAGGTCGGTGATAGCTCCAGTGCCCTTGAGGTCGTACTTGTTGGGCTTCTGGTCTTCGCTGGGCAGCTTTTTGACGTGGTGGATCAGGTGGATGTGGATGTGGTAGTCCCGGGCGATGGCCGTCAGTTCATCCACGAAGCGCTTCTGGCCGTTGTAGTCGTCCTCGTCGGGGATGCACTTCATCAGGCTGTCCACGACGACGTGCTTGACCTTCAGCACCTTGGCCGCATAGCGGCACATGGCAATCACTTGGCTTGGCTGCACCGTGCCCTGCTGGTCGTACAGCCACAGCTTGTCCCGGGTCCAGTCGCGGAACTGGCTGTACACGTCCGTCAGGTACTTGATGCCCTCTGGGCTGCCTGCCCACTTGGGGTTCATCGGGTTCTCGCCAGACCACTGGCGTGCCATGCGTGCCAGCGTGGTCATGGGCTTCATCTCGAACGACGCGATGCAGACGTGCTCGCCCTGGGCGCACAGGCTCAGTGCTGTCATGCCCGTCACCAGAGACTTGCCGTTGCCGTTTGCTCCGGCCCACAGCGTCACCTCACCTGGGCGAAACTCGATCAGTGCATGCGTCTTGCGCCATGGCAGCTTGGCCGCCTTCACGCGCTTTTGCGGGTTCTGGATCTGGTCGATCAGCGCCTGCACCCAGACGGACGCATCAACCACCTTTTGCTGCACATCGGTTTCCTGCTCGTAGGCAGCGAAGTCGATGTCATCAAGCTCGAATACGTTTGCCATTTCCACCCTCGTCGTTTCGGTAAATCCAGATTTCGGTCTTGCGGCAGCAGGCCAGCACCTTGGGGCCCACCTTGCGGATAGCCGCGAACAGTCGCTTGGCACGGTCATCACTGCGGCCGGCATGCAAGTGCACGATCAGCCCGCGCAGGCAGCGGAAGTCCAGCACCTCGATCACGTCCGTTTCGTCCACAGCGATGTGAGGCTGCAGCCCAGTGCCCAGGTCGTAGCCGTGCCAGTTGCGCGAGAACCAGTGGTCCAGCGGGTCGTCGTTGTCCGACACCCATGCCGCCACGTTGGGCCGCACGCCAGCACGGCGCATCTCGATCAGCGGTTCGTGGCCACGCATCACACGAAGCTCCCAACGCCCGCCACTGCTGGCTGTGGCCCTGCGTAGCCGCTGACGCGTGGTGCACGGTCCTGCTCTTTGCTCAGCCAGCGCACGATGAACGCATCCACACCTCGCAGGGTTTTGCGGTTTGCCTTGTTGGCCAGGCACCAGGCGCGCATTTCGCGCAGCTTCTGCAGCACATCCACTGCGGGATACGCCAAAGCCCACTCGTCTGCCATCGCCTGTGTCACGGGGTACTCGGTCCCGTCGTTCAGCGGAATGCTCACCACGGCAGCAACCTCTCCATCGTTGTCCCCAATGAGGTCGAGGCCCACAGGTGAGGTCGGTGTCGAGGTCGACGCGTCGAGCTCGGCGCTATCCTCCTTCCT
>ERZ1034973.371-NODE-371-length-32691-cov-32.742830_pt1 | contig 32691 bp, 38 predicted proteins | sample MGYA00520686_ERZ1034973 | MGnify/ENA primary metagenome ERZ1034973 (study PRJEB33766, sample SAMN09781775) | gut metagenome | biome: gut microbiome | host: Homo sapiens | place: Madagascar | study: EMG produced TPA metagenomics assembly of the PRJNA485056 data...
GGATGATGGCCGCCATTATGGACAAGCTGAATCTGAAATATTCGTGGCGGTTCTCACTCTTCGGGACCCTCTCCACAGAGGAAAAGCGGATGGAGGAGGCCAAGCAGGGCATGACTCTGGGCATCCTGCCGCAGACCATCATCTACATGGCGATGAACGATCTTTCCCTGCTGGACGATCTGAGCATTTCCAACGCCATCAAAGCAAGCGGCATTATGGATAAGCGTTTGCCGCTCGTAACAAGCTACAACGCCAAACAGTCTGAAAGCGGACTGCCGCCCCAGGCGGCCCACGATTTGAACCCCGGCGGGAGACCCAAGGGGGACGGCACCGTGACCAGCGAGGGGCAGGAGGCGGACATTGACACCTACGGGGAATAGACAAAAAAAGTGAACAGAGCACCCCGCTCTAAGCGGTGAGCGGGAGGAGCAAAGCGTTGCTGACGCCGGAATGACCGGCGTGGGCAGCGCTTTTTTTCAACATGAGAGGAGGAAACCACATGGCAAAGCTGCGGGACATTTACCATTACGAAAATCCCCGCTTTTCCCCGCTGCGGGATGCGGCGAGGCGGGCTACGGCGGCATACCAGAACGCCGCGCGGGGTCTGGACACGCTGAAGGAGTGGGTTCTGGTGGAGTTTGGACTGGTACACACGGCGGACGCCATCCACCGTCTGGCCCACGAACAGCCCAAGCGGTTTGACGTGATCGGAGACATTCTCCACCAGCGGCACCTCATGCAGGAATACCCGGAGACCCCGGAATACCGGGAGCGGCCGGAGGACATGGACGGCGTTTTCGGAGAGGTGATCCGGCTGCTGGAGGACATTGAAAACGCCTTGAAGGACTGCGTGGCCGCCAGCGAGAAAACGGAGCTGTATCCGCTGGCAAGGGAATTTGAAAACCTTCAGATGGAGAACAGCAAAAGCTACGAGACCATGCTCTACGCATGGCAGATGTATGACAAGACCGACGGCAGCGCCACCAGCTATGACAACTGGGTGGAAAAGCTGTTTGACGGAGAGGAGGCGTGACCATGCCGTTTCGGACGAGAGGAACCCCGCCGGAGCACGTAAAAATGTCCGGCGAGCTGAGGGTCATGCAGCGGCTCAACGAATACGAGTTCGGCGTGGAGCTGTGGATCATGCGCTCCGGGCTGAATGAGAATCATTGGGATTTCCGCAATATGCGGGAGCACTACCTGACGTTTGTGGGTCAGCCCATTCTGTGTGCCTATGTGGGCCGCAAGGTGGGGGACGGACACAACATGAGAGAAGTGCGGGACCCCTACACCGGCGAGAAGGGCTACACGTTCATGGATGGAACGGCGGAGCGCATCGTAGGGACCCTATCCGACGATCCCAAGGACTTTTCCATCGTGGAAGAGGGAGGGAACGAGTGGATCAGGGCAAAGGGCCGGTTATTCCAGTTTTACGCACCGGAATTGGTGGAAAAGATCGTGCGGACAGGGCGCATGGATGTTTCCGCCGAAACCGATACGAAAAAATCCCACATGGACGGCAAGAACGAAATCATTACAGATTGGGCAGGTCTTGGCGTAACCGTGCTGGGAGACGATGTGCCGCCGGCAATTCCGGGGGCGCGGATCAAGGCGCTGAGTGCCATGCAGGAAGAGTTTAAGACATTAAAACTGCGGGCGGCGTCTCTGGACCCCGGAAAGGGAAGCAACGAAACGAACAAGAGAAAAGGAGTGAACATCATGAGCAAGAAGGCAATGGAGGCCATGTCCGAAAAGTTCAAGGGCTACCGCGTGGTCGCTCTGAGCAAGGACGGGATGCACGTTGGCCTCGTGGACTCTGCCGGCAGCGCTTATACCTACGCCTTTAACGCGGAGGATAACGGCGCCGTGGTGGAGAGCCGCATCAAGCCCGCTTATCTCACGGCAGCCTTCCCCTTTGGCGAGGGGGCGGAAGCCACGGTAGAGGTGAGCGACATCGTGGATTATGCCTGCGCCGCAAAAGGACAGCAGGCGGAGGACGTGAAGGCACTGCAGGCACGTCTGGACGCGGCGGAGGAGAAGATCCGCACCATGGAGGCCGCCGAGCATGAGCGCCGGGTCGAGGCCGTGAAGGAAGCCGTGAACGGCGCCCTGGCGGACATCCAGGCATGCGCCGTGGAGGGCGACGCCGACATGACCGAGACCGCCAAGGGCCTGTGCGACCGGGCAGAGGAGTTCGCCGCCATGGAGACTGACGGGAAGTTCTGCGGTGCGGACCGCGCCGTGCTGGACCTGATGGCCGCACACGGCAAGGCGCAGACCGAGAAGCGCAAGAAGGAAATGGCCGCCAAGCAGCATTCCTTCGCATGGAACAACCCCAAGACCAACGGCGGCGAGGGCGGCGGCATCGCAGAGATGCTGAGCCACATGAACGGCTGAGAAACGAGAGGAGAGTGACAAAAATGGCATACATTGAAAAGACTGCGTTTTGGCCCCGCGTGACCAACCGCGTGTTCGATGAGACCCTGAACATCACCGGCAAGTTCCAGAACGGCGAGAAGCAGGAGGAGCTGTGCTCCGCCGGTTTCCTGTGCGTGAAGGATGAGCTGATGGACTGCGAGGGCTATGTGGGCGTTGGTCCCACCGGCTCCACCGTGACCATCAAGAACAGCAACAGCTGGAACATGAAGGCCACCGGAGCCGCCGTAAAGAGCGAGGGCGACGGTATTTACGCCTGCAACCCCTATGACGTGAACATGGTTCAGGACCCCGCGACCGGCAACCTCTACAAGGTCGGCGCCAACACGCTGGGCCTGCCCGCGCCCAAGGGCTATCCCGTCACCTTCACCAAGATCGTGTTTGACGGGAACAAGATTTACCGGTTCGGCATCGGCAACCTGTCCACCGCTCTGGGGGCCAACAAGTTCCTGACCATTGCCAACGGTCTGCTGGTGCCCGCCACCGCCGCGCCTACCGACGTGGGGACTCCGTATTTCAAGGTTCTGCCCACCGGCGGCACCTTCACCGAGGGCGCACAGAGCGCATTTGAGTTCGTGGACGTGCTGGCCTGCAAGGTTGACGCGGCAGCGGGCTGAGAAACGAGAGGAGAGTGACAACAATGGCAATCAAACTGAACAGCATCAATCCTGATGTATATGACAGCGCAGCCAAGGAGTTCAGCAACGCGGAGCGGGAGCGGGCCTTTATCGTGACCTGCGGCCGTCTGCTGATGCGTGAGCGTCTGGGCCGGGATGAGCGCGCCCTGCGCGTGATGACCAAGCAGCCCGACGATTTCACCGCTATGCTGGCGGACGGCGAGGGGCAGAACAGTTACAGCATGACCAACCGCAACCTGCAGAAGAACCTGCTGCTTTTCTGCGCCAAGCGAGTGTGCGCCCTGAGCGGTGAGATTCCCCCCGCTGATCTGGACGAGTTCCGCCGCAACCAGCGCAAGTTCATGAGCGACAGTCTGTACCTCAAGACTCTGGCCGGTATCGTCACCGAGATCGTGACCCCCATGCTGCCCACCGTCATGAGTTCCGGGCTGGGCTGGCTGGCTGAGATGACCACCGTGCCCATCGGCCAGACCAAGGAACTGGACATCATGAGCAACGACATCTTCCTCTTTGAGGATGACAGCTGGGGCGCCTCCCGCTCCAAGCCCGCCAACACCCTCTACAACAAGAGCGTGACCCTGAACCCCCGCCTGCGCACCGCACGGGTGAGCGTGAAGTGGTATCAGCTGGTGGGCAACGACGCCGACATGGGGCGGTTCTTCAACGCTCTGGCCGCCGGTATGTACTCCAAGATCACCGCTCTGTGGATCAGCACCCTGACCAAGATGACCGCCAACACCGCCTATGTGCCTGCCAACATGACCTTTACCAACACCTCCGCAAACTGGGTCACTGCCGGTGAGCGGGTGAGCGTTGTGAACGGGACCCGCTACCGGAATGTGATGGCCATTGGCCGTCCCTCCGCACTGACCAAGGCGCTGCCCAGCGGCGTGGTGAACGCCTCCTCCGTGAACCTGGACGCCGCCCTGTCTACCCTGCTGGGTCTGGACTGGACCCGGTACGGCTTCCTGGGCGAGTACATGGGCATGAACCTGATGCCCATTGACACGGCCATTGTCCCCGGCACCCAGAATACCACCGTTGTGGATATTGTGCCCGCCGACAAGATTTGGCTGACCGCCGTGGGCGGCTACAAGCCCGTGTACATCGGCATGGAGGAGGGCACGCCCATTCAGTTGGAGCTGACCCCCGACCAGACCGCAGACATGAGCATCGACGTAGTGGTTTCTATGTCTATCGACTGTGTGCCGGTCCCCGCCAATAAAATGGCCGTCATTAACGCGTAAGACCCAAAGCGGGAGGGAGGGACCCCTCTCTCCCGCAGATATGGCGCGAAGCCTGCATGAGGGCGGAGCACCACAGAAAATACAGCATCTTTTATCTGAAAGGAGCGGACAAAGATGGCAAAAGAGAAACGGACGGCCGCAGATGTGGCGGCGGGGATTGAAGCCCAGGAGCTGGAAGCAGCCGACCAGCCCTTGCGGGAACAGACAAAGGCTGCGCCCGTGGCAGAGCAGAAAGCACCTGCGGCGGAGAAGGAACCCGAAAAGCTCTATACAGCCGCTGAGGTAGCGGAGATTGCCAAACAGGCGGCGGCGGAGGCCGTTGCAAAGGCTATGGCGGAGGTCAAACCCCAAGTGGTGCAGGTGATGGCGGACACGGAAAAGGTGACGCTCCGCTGGTGCGCTCCGGTGGCGGACGACAATCTGGCTGTATTCGGCCCCAACGGGATGTACGGCACCGTGACCGGGAAGAACGGCACTGTGATGGTGCCCAAGAGTGAGTGGAGCCGGTTCTATGATGAGACGGCAAGACGGCTCATTGAGCGGCGCTGGCTGGTGGTGCTCTCCGGTATGTCGGATGACGAGCGGGCGGTGTATCACTGCGCGTACCGCAAGGGCGAGGTGCTGGACGAGACGGCTTTCCGCTGCGCCGTGACCATGGGGGACAAGCTGCTGGACATCTTTGACGATCTCTGCACGGAGCATCAGGAGATGGTGGCCAAGGCTTACTATGACGCGTGGGAACGGGGCGAGGTCAGCGCTGACAGCCGGGAGCTGCTGAAGAAGCTGAATGCGAAGAACAAGGCCCGGTATGCCGAAGAACCCAAGGAGGACCCCCGGCGGAAGGGAATGTTCCGCCCGGTACTGGACGCGCTGAACAGCGCGGAGGCAGCGGAAGAGGACTAAGCAAACTAAGAAGGCGGCCCAAAGCGGCGCCACTGACAAGGAGGATTCAACAATGAATGTAATGCAGGATAAGGTGCTGCTATCCGAAGTGGCCGCCGCTGTGGAAAGTCAGCCCATGACGCTTTTGCAGGAAAGCTCTTTGGTCCTTCAAGTATCCGGAGGGGCGACGGCGCTTTCGCTCAAAGCGTTGGGGACGGCTAATGATCCGGCAGACGAACAGGCTGTATGGGTTGAACTGGCCATCTTAAATATGAGCGATTTTACCGTGTTACAGGCTGTTGAAAAGGCTGGCGTGTACACTGTCGCTGTGGACGGTATGCGAGGGTTCAAAGTAAACCTGGGCAGCGTGAGCGGCGGGACCGTGACCGTATACGGAAGGGCAGGTGCTTAAAATGGCGGTTGACGTAGTTGCCAGAGGCATGGCGGCACAGGCCCTTTCCGGCGGCGGAGGCGGTGCCGATAAATATAAAATCGTGGATTACACGGTTACATACGCTGACGGTTCTACTGGCGTGATTTACAACGTGGAGGCGACCGGAGGAGCACAGAGTCAGAGCGTGGACCAGACTGCAACGGAGCCAGTGGTGATGGAGAGTGACCCGGAGCATGAGAATGAGGTGGTTTGATGTTTCTGCTGAACATTTGGCAAGCGAACAACGGCAAGGACATCAAGCGCATTGAGCAGGACGGCAAGCTCATCTGGAACCGGTGCGTTGAGCAGACCATGAACCCGTTTGTGGGGAGCCGGGACACGGCTATCCGCAAGCTGGAAGCCATTGCAGCTATGGAGCAGGGCAAGTGGACAAAGCCTGCCATTACAGTCACTCCACGGTCCAATGATACGGTTACACAAAGCGGTGACGTGTACACATGGACTGGCTCGTATTACTGCATGGTGAACTTCAACCAAGAGATTCCTGTCGGCGCAACGGTGAATTTCAAGTTTGAAATGGCTGAAGGAACGGAGCAAAATCTGACCTACTGCACATGGCAGTTTTCAGATGGAACAGAAGGAAAAACTGCCTTTAATACCTCAATTACTTCTGCGGCGGTTCCAGAAAAGCCGGTCAAGGCGCTGTATTGTTATAAGACCGATGTGGAGAACAAAACCACGCAGAAGTTCCGCATTACCGAATGTGCGTTTACCACGGATGCTGTGAGTCCGGCCACCCCGGTTTCTATCTACGGCAACAACGGCGTGTTAGGCTTGAGTGAAAACCTGTTTAACGCCAAGGCCACACTCACAGAAATGCCGTTGAGCAGCGGAAACAGCTATGTCGGCATTAGGGTCACAGACAAAGCCGGAACCTACTACGCCTCTGCAATCAATCCCAACAAGCGAGGCATATACTATTATCTTGGCATTTACGACCCTGTTGCAAAATCCGTCACTAACCCGAAAGAGCTACAATATTTCATCTATCCCAGTGGCTCACAGAAAGGAACGTTCACATTGCCAGAGGGCCGTGAGATGTGGGTCTACAATGCCATTCAGGGCCAAAGAAACATGGAATACATTGAGGAAATGGATGTCATGATCGCTGAAGGCCCGGCACAGGTTATCTATGAGCCTTATGGCGTTACCCAAAAGCAAGAAACCGTAAATCTGTTTGATGCAAGGCGCACGGATGAGACCGGATTTTTCATTAACAACGGCGCAGTTGCAGATTCTTTGTCAAGCAACCGCACCTTTGTTTTTGAGGTAAAGCCAAGCACCAAATATTCGTATTGGCATTGTATTGGCAAAGGTGGTGGGCGTTGCTTTGAGACTGCTGAGATTGCCAAAACGGGGACTGCGGCTGTGTGGACAGACGGCAAGAACACTTACATGGACCCAAACACCGTTGTAACGATCACCACGAAAGCTGACACCAAGTATCTCTATGTTTGTATTGGGCGTGTTGAATCCGATTCCCCGCCCATCCAGCAGCAGAAAGATGACTTTGTGCTGATTGAGGGTGAGCCTCAGTCCACCGCATATATCCCGTTTGGCGGTGAGCCGAGTGAGGCAATGGTAATTGGCAAGAACTTGTTTGGCGATTGGGTTTGCCGGTGGGTAGCAGCAAATGGGGATGTTATGCTTTATCCAGACAACAGTCAAGGATATTACTGCTCTGATTATATCCCCGTGAAGCCCGATACATCGTATGTGCTAAGTGCAAAGGGAAGCGGCATTTATTCGATGATAATTGCAGAATACGATGTGAATAAAAAGTTTTTAGTTCGTACCTTGACACATTCGGGCACTGCCAACATTAAAAAACTGAGAAGTGATACGGCTTTTGTTTTAGTTGCGGCAGCTGCTGCCAATTTTTCGAATGTTTCTGCTACGCAAGAACAGTTTGAGCAACTCAAACTGCAATTTGAAGAAGGCGCTTCCGCAACGCCCTATCAACCCTACATTGCCCCTCAGTCCGCTCCTGTGGTAGACCTCTACGCCGTAGGGACCTACAAGGATACCTACGATGCCGTATCCGGCAAGGTGACACGGCGCTGTGGAGTTGTGATGTGGGACGGCAGCGAGAATTGGAACAAGAACGGCACGACCTCGTACTACACGTCAGTTGCAAGCCGTGTTACCGGGATGTCCTGTCCGTATATCTGTTCTCATTCCAAAAACTTACAGCTATTTATGACCTACAACGTGGGCTTCAAGGTGAGTGAGCTGCCTGAGAGCGTAACGGATGTGGACACACTCAAAGCATGGCTCAAAGCACAGTATGACGCAGGGACACCTGTTATTTTCGTGTTCCCGCTGAATACAGAAACCACGGAACAGGCAGAGCCTCACGCACTGGTACAGTACCGGGGCGTTACGCAGACAGGGGGTGTGGTGAGCAAGTTCGTTGACTGCGGCGTGGACGTTGTAAGCATGGGAGAAAACTAAGAAAGGAGAAAAACAATGGAGATCATCAAGAAGCGGCTGGCAAATCTGCTGTCCGTAAAAAGCCTCGTGACCATCACCCTGACGGTGGTGTTTGCGGTGCTGGCTTTGCGCGGGACCATCAGTGGTACGGAGTTTTTAACCATTTTCACCACTGTGATCGCATTTTACTTCGGCACTCAGCGGGTAGCCGAGGACAAAAACGGCTGAAAATTCAAGGAGGTACATACCATGGAAAAGAAATATGCAGAGATCATCAACGAGGGTAAGGCGGCCGGCAAGAGCGTTGAGGCCATCAACGCCGAACTGGAAGCGGCCGGCGCCAACTTTTACCTTGACCCGAATGGTCGGCCTACCGGCTGGACGGAGCAGGAGATGAAGGAGGGCTTCAAGCCCGGCGATGACGAGAAGGACGGTCTGTATGAGATCGCAAGTGATGGCAAGCCCGTCCGCTACTCCAACAAGGCCCCCGGCGGCGGGGCATACGGCGTTGCCATCCCCGTGATGGAGCGGGACGAGAGCCGCGCCGACACCACCATCACCGTGGGCCACTGGGAGCTGAGCTATGACAGTCTGGGCTACTGTTACAGCCGGAAGAACCTGAGAAAATGAATGTGCGGGTGACACCGGGGAAGATCCGGGTATTTGTAACGCCGAAGAACAGCAAAAAAACAGCGTCTCAGGTCCGAAAGCTGACGGGGGCGGACGTGGTGATCAACGGGACCCTTTTCAATGCCGCCAAGTGGGTGCCAACCTGCGACGTGAAGGCGAATGGGAAGGTGCTTTCCAATGATCGCTACGCCTACCGGGGTCTTGCATGGAACAACGGGGACAGCCGCTTTACGGTGGCTGTCTCCGGGGACATGGCGAAGTATGATAACTTCATTTCCTGCGTGTTTCTGATCAACGGAGGGAAGAAGCTGGCACTGCCGGACATGACGCCGGACGTGAAGCGGGCAGCCGGACGGACCGCCATTTACGGGCTGAAGGACGGCAGCATTTGGGTCTACGCCATGAAGGAGGGAGTGCGAAACCAGACTCCCGCCCAACTGCAAGCCACGCTGGGGGTCATTCCCGGCATCGACTATGCGCTGATGCTGGACGGCGGCGGCTCCACCCAGCTGTCACAGGCGGGGAATCAGTACATCTATTCCAGCCGCCGGGTGCAGAACTACATCTGCTTTTGGAACATCGACCCGGAACCGGAAGGAGGGAAACCCATGGTAGAGATCAACGGATACTCCAAGGCCAAGGACGGGAACAAGCGTCTTTCCACCCACTTCAAGGTCAAGGAGTTTACCTGCGGGGATGGCAGCGACGCCATTCTGGTGGCGCCCCGCCTTGTGATGGTGCTGGAATCCATCCGCACACATTTCGGTTCCGCTGTGCGGATCAACAGCGGATACAGGACACCCCAGTACAACGCCAAGGTGGGCGGTGTGACGGACAGCCAGCACTGCTACGGCACGGCGGCTGACATTGTGGTGCGGGGCAAGACCCCGGCGCAGGTGGCGGCCTACGCCAGACAGCTGATGCCGGACTGGGGCGGCGTGGGGATCTACGCGAAAGATGGCTTTACGCACATCGACGTGCGGGAGGCCAAGGCCGACTGGACCGGCTGAGAGAAACCAGACGAAAAGCCCCATGTCACTGGGAATGCGGCGGCATGGGGCAATATTAAAACAGAACATGACCGTTCCGAAAAAACAGGGCGGGACGGAAAACATATAAAACAGGCCAAAAAGGAGGGGCGGCTATGGGAACGAGTTGGAGCGAGATCATTTCGGACCATGCCATGGTTTTTATTGATGACGTGAGACTGACGGATCAGGCGGCGGAAAGCCCTGCACGGTTTCTCCGACGGATGAGCCTGTACATGAAAAACGCGATCCCGGTATTCAACCGCCCCCCTGAGATGGTGGCTTACCTGAAAGAAGGGCTGACGGAACCCGCCTACGGAGACAGCGCATGGGTCTCCACCGTGGAGAGCATTGCGAAAGAGACGAAGGTGGAGACGGGGATGACCGGCTACGAATTATTCTCCTGCGCACAGCGGGTGGAGCAGCCGGACGGGTCCGTGCTTTTGGTGCCGTATGGAGAGGCGGCGTATGACCCGGAGACCGGGACCGTGACCTTCCCGTTACAGATGGACGCGGGACTGCGGTACGAGATGGACTTTTATACCGACGGCGCCTTTGCCCATGACCTGACGGCGGAGCAGAAGCGGCTGTTAGGATTGTGCGTGGCTTCCGTATGGGACGAGCGGTTTTTCCGCAACTGGCTCAGCGACGCGCCCAAGGATCATGACCGGAGTTTTAACCCGCCTAACGAACCCCAGTACATGGAAAAGGGCAGCAAAAAGAAACTGCAAAACCGGGGGCTTTTGAACGAGGAATTACGGAAGTATGAGCAGGACTGCCTATACGCCACAGCATTCCGCCGGTCGGCGCGGCAGATGGAGCTGATCTGAAAGGAGGGGGCCACATGGCGGACGCCAAGCACGGCATGAAAAATATCAGCCTTTTGAGCGGCGGGAACGGCAGGGCGACCAACGCGCCGCCTCAGTATCGGGACCGGAATCGGCAGTATTTTGCGGAGGCCACGGCCCGGTTTGTGGAAGAAATGGCCCCTTACGCCACGGACTTTGTGACGGCCCGGATGCAGGGTTTGGTTCCCGGAGACTTCTACCGGTGGAGCACGAAGCGCATCCGGTTCTCCGACACCACCAAGCAGGGCGTCAGCCTTACCCGGAAAACCGATGCCCAGAAGGCGTTTCTGGTGGCGGACGCCGGGGTGGACTACATCCCGGAGGGGGCCAAGGTGGAGACCATGGGTTCCTACTGGCTGGTAACGAACCCTTCTAATCTATCCAGCGCAATAGGGACCGGAATCATGCGGCGGTGCAACGCCGTATGGCGGTTTCTGGACTGGTACGGCAACATCCGAGAAGAACCGATCCTTGTGGAAAAGTCACTGGCGCAGGCCACATCCAATGACTTTCAGGAAATGACCCTCATCATGCAGGGATATTTCAACATCATCTGTCAGCGGAACGAAAACACGGAGCAGCTGGACCAGAACAGCCGCCTGATCTTAGGGCGGCGGGCCTACCAGATCACCGGCTACTCCGACGTGACGCAGGAGTTCACCGGGGACGATGAAAGCACACACCTGCTGTATTTCAACGCCAGAATGCAGGAGCCAAACCACGAGATCGACGATCTGGAAGCGAAGGTGGCAGGGGGGAAGAACTTCTCCTGGGCGGTATTTGTCACCGGGGCGCCCCGCATGACGGCGGGAGACTCGGCCCAATTTACCGCAGCCTCCCGGCGGAATGGGGCCGAGGTGGAGACCACGGAGGAACACCCCATCGGCTATATATGGACGTCCAGCGATCCCAATGTAGCCACGGTGGACGGAAAAGGCGTTGTGACCGCCATGGGTGAGGGCACCTGCCAGATCAAGGCGACACTGGAACAGAACCGGGACTGTGCCGGTGAGTTTACAGTGACGGTGGAGGCATCGGCGGCAAAAACACCGGCGGTACGGTTTTTGAATGAGGTTCCCAAGTACATGGCCCCCTACGATGTGGAGACCTTGGAGGCGGCGCTGTTTATTGGCGGCGTTCGACAGGACACGGCGGTGGAGTGGACCTATGAGGGAGCCGCAGAGGGTTCTTACAGCGTGAGTGTCAATGGGAACCAGTTGACAGTCCGATGCTGGGGGAACAGCCCGAAACCGCTGACGGTAACGGCCAGATGCGAGGGCGAGAGCGTCAGTGCGGAGATCGAATTGGAGGGCTTGTGAGATGGCAGAGAAGTGTCCATACGCTTACAAGCGGCCCGGAACGGTGAGCTTGCTGTGCGAGATGCAGCCGGGGCAGAAATTCCCCATCTGCGGGCACCAGCATTTGTGCGGCGTGACTGGGCAGTGGGAGAATACACCGCAGGCGGCGGTGTGCCCCCTGCGGGGGATTGACCGTGAGAAATTCCAAAAAATCTGAAAGGAATGACGTATATGGAATGGAAAAAGCTGACGGAGGAAGGGCTGCTGGCAGCCAGAGACTATGTGCCCCTGATGGAAAAGGCGGCGTTCGCAGCGGAGTGCGCCGGACGGTGCTTTGACCGGATGGAGGTCCGGGTGGAGGGGGGACAGGTGCTCCCTTACTTCAAGGAGAACGTGGAGCGGCGGAACCGGTATCTCATGGGCGGCTTTGTGAAGCTGTATCTGGGAGAGGACTTTGAACCGGTGGAGGGCGAAACCTACCTCATGTCCGCCGACGACTACGACCGCTGGGCCGGAGGGCACATCTTTAACCAGATCGACCGCATGAAAGGGAAGGGGCCGGAGCTACGGGACAAGGCCTTTGACCTGCTGGCGGACTACCGCGATCTGGAAAAGATGCTGAAAACGGAGATTTACGGGATGCTGCAAGCCATGAACGATCCCGTGAGCCGGTTTCAGGATCTTGCGGCGCAGAGCATGACGCCGGAGGCGGTGCAAAAGACGCTGGACGATCTGAAGGAGGCCCGGAGCGCCTTTGACGCGGCCTTTCGGCAGCGGAAGGACGGCGAACAATGAACCCGGCCTTCCACAGCCCCACCTATCCATTTGAGAGAGTCCAAAGCGGGTTTCTGACCTTCCGTGGGGCGGAGGAGATCCCCCACAAGCTGTTGACCTATCTGATGGACCTGCCGCTTCCGGACGGCTACGAGCCGGTGGATGACAACACCCGCCCCCGCGTCCGGCTGATGAAATATCTATGGCATGACGGGGCCAAGCCGCTGGGAGAGCGGCTTCCCACGGCCAAGGAAAAGCAGAGCCTTCTTTTTGACGGGAATGAGCCTGTGGTAGACAGCAACACCCAGCGCCGCAAGCACCCGAAAGGGTATCGCCTTTACGCCCAGAAGTTCTGGGGAGAAGCCCAGACGGAGGCGAAAAGCACAATCAAATGTTATTTGGGCCGCATTTTTTCACAGACGCCCTTTGACGCGCGGATCGGGATCACGTTTGTGATCTCCTGCAACGTGAACCAAGAAACCACCACCAAAACGGAGGCATACGCCCGCTCCTACGATATGGAGCAGTGCATCATTGAGGCACTGAACGGGGTGAATCTGGCGGGGATCGGCGTGTGCGATTTCTCCCGTGCCGCACACGCGGACAACGGAAGCCGACCGGTGTATGACCAGACGGGCACGGTGGTGGGCCGGGAACTGAAAATGAGCATACATTGGGCGGAAAGCGAAGCCGCCATGGGGGATACCATTGAGGACTACTAAATTCACAACGGGAGGACAGCCACCATGAACATGGAAGAAGCAGCCGTAAAGATAGAGGGCCACGAGCACGAGATCAAGTCCCTGAAACACCGCATGGCCGATGTGGAGCGGGATCAGCAGGCGCTGCTCAAGCTGACTGCCAGCGTAGAGGTAATGGCGACCAAGCAGGAAGAAATGGGGACAAAGGTGAGCCGGATCGATGAAAAGATGACGGAGATGGAAGGGAAGTCCGCCAAACGGTGGGACAGCCTCGTGGACAAGGTGATCTGGCTGATCGCCGGGGCCTGTATTGCGGCGCTGTTTGCCAGCGCAGGCATTGCCATTTGATTTCAGATATTGGAGAGGATGAATTAAAAGGATGGAACTCTCACGGAATATCAAGCGGGCGGCGGACCGCTACGAACCCGTAGAAACCGCCGGACTGACCCTATGGCCCATCCGGGTATGTGAGCAGGAGGAATTTGAACGGGCGAGACCGGCCATTGACGTGATTCAGCAGGCGCTCCCTGTGCGCTATGCGGTCATGCCTCTGCTGACAGCCTATTGGGTCATGGATCTGGAAAGTATGGAGCGGGGGGAGGAACCGGTGGGCCTTTTTAACCGGGCGCTGGCGTTTTTGGCGCTGGCGCTGCGGCTGGGGGAGGGCCGGAGCCTTTCAGACCGCATTCGCCTGTTTCATGTGAAACTTTCACCTGAAAACACAATGGATTTAAAGGGGATATGCTTTACATGGAACGGTGAGGAAGAAATCACCATTACCCCGGTACAATTCCAGCGGCTCAGGGCTATTCTGGCCTATCAGAACGGCATTGAGCTGACGGATGAGGACGCCAACCCAGACCTGTTGGAAGCGGAGGCGGAGCTGGCCCGGAGAAACGGGCCGAAGCTGCGCCGGGACCCGGCCGGTCTGCTTGCCTCCATCGCCCTGTTTACAGGCTGTGAGGAAGCGGAGATGGACGAATGGCCCCTGCTGAAGCTGAAACGGCGTCAGGAGGCCATCCAGAGGGCGGCGGATTATCTGATCTGCGGCATTTCGGAGGGCAACGGCGTGAAGTGGAAGGGAGGGAACCCTGTACCCCACCTTTTCTATGACCGGGAGCGGGAGGACGCGGGGGCCATGACCCCGCTGAGTCAATTTACCAACAACACGGAACATTAAAAGGAGTGTGAACAGACATGATCACTTTTACCGACAAAAGACTGTACGCCAAGGGCATTTGCTCCGCACAGCTTCAGGACCCCTCCACCGGTGAGATCCTGAGCCAGAGCGACAAGTTTTCCACCGGCAACATCAATTTCTCCGCCAACACCGACCCCCTGCGGGCGGGCCTTGGCAACGGCATTGCCACCATCATTGCCAGCGACAGCGACACGCAGGTGAACTTCACCCGTGCGGACTTCGACCTGATGAGCAAGATGATGGCTGTGGGCGGCACCGTAAACTACAACGCCGTTTCCCCCGTCTGCCAGACGGTGGAGGCCACGGGCACTTCTCTGAAGGCCGACGTGAGCAAGCTGGTGCCGGTGGCCCAGTACGGCTATTCCTCTATTTTCTGCTACGTGCAGGAGGTAGGCGCCGCGTCCTCCTACTCTGTGGGCGGCGTTCCTTATCCCATCGATCCTGCCACCGGCGCCATTACCGGCTTCGCCGCTGAGAGCGGCAAGAGCTACAAGGTGTGGTACTTCGCCAAGAAGCCTGCGGCGCAGGTGGGCATTGTGAACGGCGCTTTCAATGGCCGCATCGTCCACTTCACCGCACAGATCGCCGTATATCAGAACGTGTCCGGCAAGAACAAGGGCACCCGCTGGGGCTGGGCATACCTGATCGTGCCCCGCCTGTATCTGAATCCCGAAGGGGCCAACACCACCGGTGACCAATCCAACTACGATACCACCACCATCACCGGCCGCGCCATCAACGAGGACGCCGAGGTGATCTCCGCCGAGTGCGACGCCTGCGGCGGCATGGGCACCGTGGCCTATATGGTGCTGGTTCCCGACGAGGAGAGCGACGAGGTGGCCGGGATCGCCGTGATCGGCGGCGTGGTGAGCGTGGCTGCCAGCGGCACTGCCCCCGTGAATGCCAAACTTCTCATGAAGAACGGTGAACTGGTGACGCCCTCTCCCGCAAGCCTGCTGAAGTACACCGTGACCGCCGGGACTGCTACCGGGACCACCGTTTCCGCCGACGGCATTGTGACCGCCGGGACTGCGCAGGGCACCGGGAGCATCACCATCCAGTATCCCGCCGAGGGGACTGCCAAGTACACCTCTATTGCGGTGCTTGAAGTAACGGCTGAGTAAATGAAATTCCCGGCCCCTTAATTGGGGCCGGGAACGAACAAAACTATTTATTGTGGCGCACACCAAATTTGTGGGCGATTGGCTCCGTCAAAGTCCGCTCAACAGACCAGCCGTGGCGGAGCCGGTCTTTTATAACGTGATAGCCAAATCCGGTAACATCTCCCCATTCAGTAACAGACATTGTTTTGCCATTGAATGTTAGATTGTGAATATTTCTGCGGTTTTTCGCTTGCTCGCACATGGGTATCCAATGGCAGTTTTCGGGGCAGTAGTCACCATCGTTGTCAAAACGATCCAGAGTTAAATCGTCTGTATATCCAGAAGAGAACGCCCAATTCTGGAAAGAAGAAAAACTGTTTAACCAATCGGAGCAAACCGAGATCCCACGGCCACCATAGTATTCATACATGGTTCCTTTCGGATTGATGCAGCGTTGCTTCATATTGTTCCAAATGTTGTAAAGACGGGTTCTTCGTCCACCGTGCGTAATATTTGCCGACCGAGATCGTTCAACGTTCAAGCACCCACAGCTTTTGGTGTGTCCCGATCTGAGATCGTTTGATGTAACCGTAGCGTTATTGCCACAGTCGCAAAGGCATTCCCAATAAACTTGGGGAGTTCCGTTTGGAGTGTGAGTTTTAGAACTTCGACTAAGGACTGTTAAGCGCCCATAACGCTCACCAGTTAAATCTATAAATTTAGGCATAAAAACCCTCCGAAACGAAGAAATATTATAACTATATTATATCAAAAAATGCCAAAAAACGCAACTGTTTGCAACAGAAAATAACATCCCCGGCAGACGGGAGAGCATGAGGATCTCATGCTTTGGCGTATGCTTGGGACTATTTTCGTGAGGTCACGAAAATGACGGAAAAGGAGCTGGGATATGAGCGTCTTATCTGAATATTTGAATGTCATAGCAAGGCTGAAACGGGCCATAGACGAAAGCCTTGAAACTGATGTGGCGAACGCGGTCAAGGAGGAAATGTCCCAAAAGGTGCATGATGAGGTTTATGACGCTTACGCACCACTATACCCTGATTCCAGAAGAGAGGACCGAGGGGGACTTTCCAGCGTGTTTAACTATGACAGCCGTGTAGAACCGGGGCATCTGCTGATCGTGGAGAACAACACACCAGCACAGCATCCAACGGCACTCCCCTTGACAGAGATTGTTGAAGAAGGTCTGAAAGAGTACCGTATGCCATTTGCCCGCCCATTTGTGGAATTAACAGAAAAATCCGTCAACGCGGAAGATGCGTTGACGGAAGGGCTTCATCTCAGAGGTTTTTAGTTTAGGGTGCTCAAATCAAGGGTTCATCCGAAAATTGTTGAAGGATCTCCAAGGCTTCGGCAACCTCTGGGTCCATTTCGATTTCAACTTGCACAGAAGCGTTTTTTTGTGTAGCCTTCTCCGGCTGCATGGCCATGAGCTGCAAAGCGGCTTTCTGACTGGCGTTGAAGCCAATGGCGTCCCCGACTGCGGCACCAAAAGACATAGCATTCCAAAAGTCCATAATACAACTCCTTTCCTTTTATTACAGTATAGCGAATAAAAGCCAAGAAAACAAGGCCATTTCGATTGAAAGCAGGTGACAAAGTGGAGATTATTCAGATCAAGGTAGACGTAGCGGGTGCAAAGCAGTCACTTTCCCAGATCCAGCAGGTCGAAAAGGCTGTTGACAGATTGGCGAAAAAAGGGAAAAACGTAACCGTAGAGATCAATGCGAAGCCACTTAAAGATTTAAAAACTGAGGCCGAAGCAGCGGGGAACGCAGGAACCGTCGCCGCAAAGAAGATTAGCGACGGTATGGGAAGCATTGAAAAAAGTGCGACTGACGCGGGGAAAAGTCTGTCTCAACTGTTCTCGGAAATTACCAAATGGCAGATATTAAACGCTGCCGTGGCATCCACCATTCGAACCGTTACAAACGCGGTGGATACCATGCAGAAGGTAGATGACGAACTCGTTACCGTGCGAAAAGTAACGAAGGCATCTGCCGACGAACTCGCACAGCTAAAAGAACGCGCATATGAGACAGCCTCCGCTTACGGAGAGGCGGCGGACGAATATCTTGGTTTTGTGTCCGGTTTTGCGAGAGCTGGCTATGGAAAGCAAGCCGCCGACTTGGCGGAGCTGGCCACCAAAACAAAATTGGTTGGCGATACAAATGCAGAGACGGCACAGCAATTCCTGTTGTCCGTGGATGCGGCGTACAAGTACAAGGGAAACATTGACGCCCTGGCCAAGGTGCTGGACGGGGCCAACGAGATCGACAACAAGTACGCCACGTCAATTCAGGCCATTGCCGAGGGGCTTGGCAAGGTCGCTCCTACCGCCGCAATGGCAGGCGTTGGGGTAGATGAACTGACAGCGGCCCTTGGTACAATTACGGCAGTAACCCAGCGATCCGGCACGGAAGCCGCTACGGCCCTTAGAGCTATTTTCCTTAATATTTTAGGGGACACCACCACGGAAATCGAAGAGGGCGTTACGTGGACCACTGGTGAGATCAAGGGGTTAATGGATGTCCTGAAGCAGTTTGCGCCAGAGGTGGTAAAAACTGCGCAGGCAACCGGGCAACTAATTGACCCCATGGAGGCCATCGGAGCACTGGCAAAAGCGGCAAAGGAGGATACAGTAACAGCCGCAAAAATATTCAGTATGATCAATGACATTGGCGGCAAGCTGCGAACCACGCAACTGGTGTCTTTGATTGAGAACTGGGATATGTACCAGTCCATGCTGTCTGACTTTGGAAATGCGGCGGGTAGTGCAGACGAAGAAGTTTCCAATGCATTAGACAGCTGGACGAAAAAAACAAAAATCCTACAAAACGAATGGACCACCCTTATTGAAAATTTCCTGGACACGGAAACGGTCAAAACCGTATTGGACGGACTGATCGTAGCCGTGGACGCACTGGATACCGATGTTGGACACGCAGCAATCACTGTCGGGGGCTTGGCCTTGGCCGTTCAGGGCGTAGCTGGTGCTGCGAGCGGATTATCAAAATTAACAGGGCTGCTTGGCATTGGATCAGCAAACCCGTGGGTCTTGGGCATTTTGGCAGCGGGAGCGGCAGTAACCGGTCTTGCGTATGCGATTGACAAGGCAAACCCAAGTTTGGAAGAGATCAGTGCAAAACTGGATGATGAAGCCAAGCAGTTAGAAAAAAATGAAAATAAGCTAAAAAAAATCTATGAAATTCCGTGGCATGATCTAACGCCGGAACTGGTTAAAGAAAAACAAGCACTGGAAGCAGAAAACGCCGAGCTGGAACAGCAGATCGAGCACCTGAAAGAAATTGCAGAGAAAAAGGCGCAGACTGTGGGCGGAGCCACCATTGCCGGAGGGACCACGATTACCTCCATGGGCAGTGTGAAGGGATACGATGAATTTGTGGGCCGGTCCTTTAAGTCCACGGAGGAAATGATCGCTCAGCTCCGGCTGGTGACGGGACAGGCTATCAGCACCACGGCAGACCTGGAACGGCTGGGGATCACCTACGAGACACTGGCAGACAAGGCCAAGGCGTACACGGACCAGCTTCAGTCCGGGCGAAGCATTCAACAGGACCAGATCGACGATTTCTACGCCGTGAAAACGGCGGCGGAACAGCAGGTGGCAGCCTACGAGGAAGCCATCAAGTCCAACGGCAAACTGACGGACGCCCAACAGGCGGACTATGACGTGCTGAAGGCATTTCTGGCACAGGTCAACAAGGCCAGTCAGCCTGTAAGCGACTATGTGTCGGAACTATTGAAGATACAGCGGCAGGCGGGAAAGTCCGGGAACCAGATTTATGAACTGGCGAAACGGCTGATCGTACTGAACCAGAAAAAACTGGACCTGAGCCAGCAGATCGGAGCGCTGCGGCAGCTGGCAACGGAGGCCGGGGCGGCCGCCTATTCCGTAGGCATGATCGGTGCCGCCAAGACGCAGGATGTAGAGCGGACCATCAAGGGCTTGCTGCAGACCGGAAAGGCCAAAACCTACGAGGAAGCCCGCACCATCATCCTGAACCGGATCTACAAGTCCATGTTTACGGACACCGGGCGGGACAGCGGGACGGGGGACACCTACACAGGGGGTACGTCCTCCACATCATCCACAAGCGGGTCCAAAACGGACGCGGAGCTGGAACGGCTGAAAGGCATCGTTTCCCTGCGAAAGTCGGAGCTTTCTCTCATGCAGGAACGTGGGGACAGCACGGCGGACCAGATCGACAAGATGCGGCAGATCCAGTCGGCACTCCACGCACAGGCGGAGTATATGCGGCGGATCGGGGCCAGTCAGACAGACATCAACGCCCTGTCCACGGAGCACTGGAAGATCACCAAGCAGATCAAGGAACTGCAAGAGGATCTTTGGGACGAGCTGGAAGATGCCGTAAACAAAAAGCTGGAAGAGGCGGAGGAAGCACGGGACAAGCAGACGGCCGCCATTGACAAGCAGATCGCGGCGCTGAAGGACGCCAAGCAAGCCGAGGACGAAGCCCTGAAGCTGGAACAGCTGAAGGCGGCGGTGCTGGAAAAGCAGAACGCCTTGCTGGAAGCCCAGAAGGAACGGACGGTGCGGGTATTCAACGCCGCCACTGGCCAGTGGGAGTGGGAAGCCAACGCCTCGTCCGTGAAATCGGCACAGGACGCCTATGAAAAGGCCAAAGAGGACTTGGCGGAGTACGAGCGGGAGTTGGCCCTTCAGCGGGAAATTGACGAACTGGAAGCCAAGAAAACCCTGATCGAAGAAACTTACAACACCCTGAAGGCAGAGTGGAAGCGGATCACGGACAGCCTGCAAAGCCCCACCCGTACGATCGGCGATATTCTCAGCGACATTGCCAAAAACGGGACGCCCAAAATGCGGGAGCAGGTGGAGGAGGTCAACAACCTGCTGGGCAAGCTGAATCAGTATATCGCGGGAACGGTAAACGGCGGACAGATCCCCGGCCAGCCGGGAGAGGTTCCAGGCGTGAACGGGTCGAATGGCGGATACTACTTTGATTTCAACAAAAATCCCGGCGGCGGCTGGACACAGACGGAGATGAACGAGGGGTTCAAAAACAGCGGTTCTTCTTCATCTTCTTCCGGATGGCAGTTGGCAGATGGAAGCTCCGCAAACCTGAACTACAAGGATACCAGAGTTTACGGCAAGGGCGAAAAGGGGCAATACAAGGGGCCGGACATGAGCCGGGACGAAAAGCTGGCTGGGCAGACCGTTGAGAAAAACGGGTATGTGATCACCTACGACAAGAACGGCTACGCCAAGAGCGCTCTCAACGTACATCAAGGCGCGGCGCGAGATGACCTCTCCGGCAAGTATGACAAGGTGGACGCGGACGGCAACAAGATGCACTACGCGGGCTTCAACAAGGACATCGACTACACGCTTGCTATCAAGCAGGCCAAGAAAGCCGGGCTGGGCGAAGGGGCTATCAAACAGCTGGAAACGGAACGGCAGAACAAGATCAACGCCTTATATGGCGGCAAGGACCCGGCCAAAAAGTACGATTCCGGCGGCGTGTTGAAAGGACTGGGGGGCATCAAGGCCACCAGCCAGGATGAGATCGTGATCCCACCGTTTCTGGCGGAGAAGATGCTGGAACCCAGCGCGGACAGCGCGTTCCAGAAGCGGATGAGCGAACTTGGGTGGCTGTACGGCGCGGCGGAGCGGGGCGGCACCATGCCGGGTAAAACGGTGATGAGCCGGACCAGCTATGACCACTACGGAGACAGTTATAGCGTAAACGGCGTTCAGATCGGGGCGGAGGCGGCCAACCGCCTGACCGTTGCGCAGGTCATGCAGGCATTGAACCACGGGGCCGGGAACTTGGGCCTCTACAAAAATTAAGGGAGGCGGGCGCATGGCATTATTCCAACCGACGAATATTTATCCCTCGTCCCTTGGGGAACTGGGAAACGGCACAGTTGATATTACAAAGCCGCTGGCGGTGAGCTGGCAGGTGAACGGCAACTCCGCCATGACCGCATTTTCCCTGACGATCTGCAAAAACGATGCGGCGTCCACGCAGGTATATTCCACCGGGAAGCTGACGGCGGGGTGCCCCTTCTACGGGACGGACTACGCTGGAAACACCATGCTATTCACCTACACCATACCGGCCAGCGCACTGAGCGGGGCCGGGATGGTAAACGGTCAGCAATACAAGCTCATTATCAAGCAGTGGTGGGGGGCGACCGACGCGGAGAGCGTGACCCAGCGGAGCGCATCGGTCTTTCTCACCCGGACGGCCCCGGTTCTGACCGTGGCCGCCATCCCCTCGCCGCTGACGGTGCGGAAGTACGCATTTACGGCGACCTACACGCAGGCACAGGGAGACACACTGAACTGGGTGCGGTGGACGCTGCGGGCAGGGAACAGTGAAGCGGTCCTCTATGACAGCGGGCGCATTTACGGCACGGCGGAACTGCGGATGGAGTATGACGGCCTGTTTTCCGACACGGATTACGCCGTTCGCTGTCAGGTGCAGACGGAAAACGGCGTTCAGGCGGACACCGGCTGGGTGAGTTTCCGGGTGGCCTACGATACCACGGAGGTCTCCGGCGCGGTGGTGGCGTGTCCCAACTGCAGGAAATCCGGCATCCGGGTAAGCTGGCCGGGGCTGTACTCCATCCCCGGCAATGCCGCCGGCAGCACGTCGATCTCCGGGGGCAAACTGAGCATCGGAAGCGACGGCAGCGTCACATGGAACGAGGTGACGGGACAGGCCATGAGCTACCCGCAGCCGTGGAGCCTTGTGTGGAGCGGGACGGTGGATGTAACCCGTGACAACCCCATTGTGACCATCGGCATGGGTGAGACCTCGGCGGTGCTTTCGCTGGGCAAAAACGGCGGAAAACTGACGGTGGGGGGCAGCACGGTTTGGAGTCAGGCCCTTCCGTGGCTGCGGGAGACGGACCGGTTTACGGTGGTAATCGCAAACGGGAACGTCTATCTGCGGCAGATCACGCTGGCGGGCGGCATTTATCCACTGACCACCCTGTTCCCGTCCGTCACGCTGTTTCCCATTCAGGAGCACGAGGAACTGAGGGTCTTTACCGGCGGGGCAGACATGACCGGAAAAACGATCACATCTCTGACGCTGGGCGGCGTGCAGACCTGTGACTATCTGTGGGTGACGGGCGAGACGCTGGGCGAGAGCACTTTGGCGCAGATCCTGAGTCTGGAAGGCTGGACACCGGGGGCGTTTTCCGGGAACACGCTGTTCCAAACGAATTTTGCCGGAGGGGGCTTACAGGCGGGCAACCTGACCTTTGCCGGGACGCTGACGGGCTTTGCCATTTACCGCTACCACGAGGGAGACGCCACGCTGGAACCTGTGGCGCAGACGCCCCTTTCGGAGCGGGCTATCTGGGACTGCAAGGCGGCATCTCAGGAGACCTACCGCTACTATATGTTCGGTCTCGGCAAAAACACGGACGGCGCAGACGTCATCGTGACAAACGCCCTGATCTCCGACGCGGTGACGCCCATCTTCTGGGACTGGACGGTTCTGCAATGCACCACGGACGCAGATGGGGGCTATCACCCGGCGGCGATCTTCCGGTTCAGCCTGAACGTGGCCAGCGGGGAAATCAGCAACAACAACAGCCCCGGTGTGCTGGGGAATTTTACCCGGTATCCTACGGTACAGAGTTCCCCCAGCGATTACCGCTCCGGGACGCTCTCAGCGGCCATAGGACACGTTCTGGCGAATGGGGAGTATACGGATACCAACGAAGTGCGGGACGCCGTGTACGCCCTTTCAACCACGCAGGACACCCTGTTTTTGAAAGACCGGCGGGGAGACTTGTGGCAGATCCGGGCGGGCGGGGCCATTTCCATGAGCACCATGGACGGCAGCCGACAGCAGGTGCAGACGGTGACGCTGCCGTGGGTGGAGATCGGCTCCGCAGACGGGGCGCGTATCCTGCTCACATCCAGCGACGCTTTGTTTGCATAAGAGGGAGGCGATGTGGAGATGACCCAAGCAGAACGGATGAACGATTACCGCCGGATGCTGCGCCGGCCTTTTACCAAGCTGTGCCGTCTGCGGTTTTTACAGCCGGACGGTTCCACGGCGTTCGCACTGGACAACAACCCCACGGGGCGCTTTGCCGGGGCGTTTATCGCGGACGGGAGCCTGTCCGTGAATCTGAACAACGGCCAGCGGCGGACGGCTTCGGTGACGCTGGCGAATCTGGACGGCACGTTCGATTACAACATCAACCGGGTGTGGTTCGGGAACCGGATCGCACTGGACGAGGGTCTTGTGCTCAGCGACGGCACGGACTTTTACATCCAACAGGGGGTCTTTCTGGTAAAGGACCCTGTGGAGACGCTGGAACCGGCCAAGCGGACGGCGGAATACAATCTGGTGGACAAATGGTCGGATCTGGACGGAACACTTTTCGGCTATCTGGAAAGCACCTACGAGGTGAAGGCGGGAACCAACGTCTTTGACCCCATTGCGGCCCTGTTGAAGCTGGACCGGGGGAACGGGGATCTGGTGGACAACGTGGCCCCGGTATTCACGGAATACTACAACGGCAAGACGCAACAGCTGGCGGACGGGTCTGTGGCCAAGCTGACGGACGCGCCCTACACCCTGCGGGTAGACAGCGACAACGGAAGTTATGCGGACGTGTGCCTCGGCCTCGCGGAAATGCTGGCGGCGTGGATCGGATACGATGCGTCCGGTGCACTGCGGATCGACCCCTCTCAGGACGACATTCTGGACAGCGACAAGCCGCTGGCGTGGCAGTTCTCCCAAAGCGAGGCAGAGCTGCTGGGGACGGAATACACGGAGAAGAACACGGAGGTGTACAACGATTTCATCGTGATCGGAGAAGCCGTGAACAACAGCGCACAGGTGGCGGCGCGGGCACAGAATCTGGACCCGGCCAGCAGCACGAATGTAAGTCGGATCGGGCGCAAAACCGTGCGCTACCGGGCGGCGGGATATTCCACGAAAAGACAGTGCGAGGACTTGGCTGTGTGGAAACTGAAACGGTCCGCGGCACTGCAAAAGTCCGTCTCGGTTTCGTGCAGTCAGATCATGCACCTGAACGAGAATGAACTCATCTCCATCGTGAGAAGCGACAAGGCGGGGTCTCCGGTGGAGCGGCATCTGGTGCAGGGGTTCACAAGGCCCCTGACGTGGAGCGGCCCCATGCAGATTTCCGCCGTGTCCGTACAGGATTTCCCCACGGCCACCGTGACGGGGTGGCCCACCTGAACAGTGAAGCAGCCCCAACGGGGCACCGGATCAAAAGGAGGAACTTTTATGAAGAAGAATCGTTGCGGGAAAACGGCCGATAGTTTGGAGGTGGCGTAATGGCTTACGAAAAAACCGTATGGGTCAACGGTCAGGCCCCGGCGCTGGATGCGGACCATCTGAACAAAATCGAACAGGGGATCGCCGATGCGGTCAGCGTCACGCCGCAAACGCTCAGCGACGAACAGAAGGAGCAGGTCCGGACGAATATCAACGCCGCCCCCGGCGGGTTTGGCTGGGGCGAAGAGGTCCCCCGGAGGGTGTCCACAGCCGCAGAAGTCGACGCGATCACCGCAAACAGCGTTGTCCGTTACGCCAACGACTCGGCCAATCTGGTGGATGGAGATAGCGGCAGTTACACCAGATATGCAATCGTGGTAACGTATACGGTCAACGCGACCGACAAGGCGCAGGATGTCTACTGCTATGGTGGAGGTGCTCATGGTGACGTGATGCTGCACCGTGGGCGGTCCGGGAACACCTGGCTCCCTTGGGAATGGGTCAACCCACCCATGCTGCTGGGCGTAGAGTATCGGACTACCGAGAGGTATTTAGGCAAGCCGGTGTACGTTAAAGCAGTGGACTGCGGAGCAGTTCCATCAAATACACAGAAAATCATTTCAATGGGAGTGTCTGGCTTTATCACAAAAATTCGGTGTAACGCATTTGCAACTAATTCCGCTGATGTTTTTACTATCCCACGCAAAGTTAACGCCACTGAGGTTACTGTGACTTTGGCTTCTTTCGCAAATAACATATATATTTCTTCCAACACAGACACGCTTGGGAATTATAATGTATACACGATAATGTATTACACCAAGGGCATGGACTAAGGAGGGGACGGCATGAAAATCATCAAATATCAGCTCTGCACCGAGGTCAACTACGGCACGGAGGACAAGCCGGACATCCAGCAGGTTTTCTCCTCCGTTGCGCTGGTATGGAGCGAGGGCAATGAGAAAATCGCCAAGGAGGAAGCCTACAACGGCGAATATACCGTTGAGGACGATGGTGAGCCGGAGCCTGCGCCCACTCAGATCGACCGCATCGAAGCTCAAGTGGCGTATACGGCTCTGATGACCGACACTCTGATGGAAAGTGAGGGCTAACCCATGAAAGAGAAAATCGCAAAATGGTACAAGCAGGGGCTTTGGACAAAGGTCATGGTCAAGAATGCCGTGAAGAAAGGTGTGTTGACCGCTGGGGATTACACGGAAATCGTGGGAGAAGCGTATGAATAACACCTGCATCTGTTGTGGCGCTATCATACCGGAGGGCTTACAGGTCTGCCCCATCTGCGAAAGAAAATGGCCTGCGTTTTGAAAAGCCGGAGGGGAAACCCCTCCGGCTTTTTTTAGAACTCCGGCCACCGTCTTTCGCACTGAGGGCATACCCATCAACCCTCCGGCACAATAGCTCCGCAGCATACGCAGTTGTTTTCCATACGCCATATCAGCCACGCTCCTTCCCGGCCAAACTATCGGCCGATTGGACGCAACAGCGGACGGGAAAAGTTTTCTGTCTACCGCCGGATTTCATGCTTTTTCGACACGGCGGATATGGCACACTGACCGCAGAAAGGAGGGGACGATATGGAGCATCTGAACCCGGAATACCTTTGCCTGTTTCACGCCATTACGGAGACCATTGAAGAACTGGAACGGCTGAAAGCAGACCTGATGGCCGCACAGCGCAGGGCGGAAGCCCTGTACGTGGAGCGCACGGATTGACCGTGCGTTCCTTTTTTACGTTGCGTCCAAATAGCCGATAAACGGCAACGGCGAGGGCACGGAGGGGCGCAGGAGAACGAGGACGGGTCAGGTGGTATACGGTGATGGGGAAGCGGCAAGACGCGTCTGAGGGCGTTTCCGGGTGAAATAGAGGGTGTTATTCCGCAACAGGGAGAAATGAAAAAACACACGCCCATGCGATCGGAACGCACGGGCGTGTGTTTTGGGGTTTATGGTGAATGTTGGTGGATCAAGCGTAAAAGGCGGTGAGCTTGTCGGCGCTGCGCTTGGCTTGCAAGTCCCGTTCGGCAAAGACCTTCTTGGCGCTTTTCCGCCCGGAGCGGTCCATGAGCCGCCCGGAATAACGCTGGGTGGTGATGGGGCTGGCATGGCCCAATTTGGCTTGCAGTTCGTTTTCGGGCATACCGGAGTTGAGGTCCAGGCGGGAGCCGACGTGACGGAGATCGTGGCTGCGGATGTCAGGAACGCCGGTGACGGAGCGGACATGACGCTCCACCAGCTCCGAAAGCCACTGTTTCGTGCCGGCCTTCCATTCCCCGGAACGGAGGGTGCCAAACAGGGGGGCGGTATCCGGGAGATCAGCGGGGCGGAGTCCGCAGGAGAGGTAACGGCGCAGAGCGACCACGGCAATGTCCGGCAGGTCCACCACCCGGAATTTATCGCCCTTGCCGTGCTCCACGCGGAGGGTAGCGTCCTCCAAGTCGATGTCCGCCGGGGTCAAGGCCCGAAGCTCGGCGTTGCGTAGTTCCGTGGTCAGCAAGAGGATCACGATGGCGTAATTCCGGGGCCAGTTTTCCGGGTGGGTGGTGCGGACGGGGGAATCCCGCCAGAGCTTACAGACCTGTTCGTCGGTGAGCAGCACGTCATAGGGGCGTCGCTCGAGCTTGCGGAGGGAGGGCATGAGGTAAAGGGAAACGGGGTTTTGCGTGTAAAACCGTTCCTCGCCCAGTTCCGGGGAGCTGGCATAGGTGAAGAAGGAGCGGAGGACCACCAGATGATACCGGACGGTGACGGGGGAGAGGCCACGGTCAAAGAGGTGGTCCCGGTAGGCTTGCATGGTGGTGAAGGTGGGTTCCTCGGTGGAAAGGCCGCTTTCCACCAGAAAGGCGTAAAACGAATTGGTCACGTCCGCATAGGTGGAGACGGTGCGTTCCGCGGCGCCGCTGGCCTGCACGTTGCGGAGCCAGCTATCCAGAGCGGCCATGATCCGGCGTTCCTGTGCAGAGGTTCTTCCCATAAAATCAGTCCTTTCCAACGTTTTGGGGGCGCATCAGGCCCCGGCCTTGCAAAATTCCGTTTTCACGGCAAGTTCCACGCCTAACTCGTCTACGTGGATGCGGTCAACAATGAAATTGCCGTAAGCGGCCATAGCCAGACGGTTCTCCCGATTGATTGGGGCAACCAAGCCATCAGCGGCGACGGTGAGGGTCCTTTCCGTGTGTTCGGGGTATTCAACTTCTAACAGGGATACAATATCTTTCACGGTAAGCATAGATGTTTCCTCCTGAATGTGTGTAAAAATGTGGAAAGGTCAAGCGTTCTCGGCGGCGGTAAATTCCAGCGTCCGGCGGCGCAGGATGCTGATGAAGATAGAACGGAGCTTTTTATCCTGGGAGATAATGGTGAGCTTCGTGACGGCTCTGCATTGGGTGACGGTAGCGCCCGCCGCTTTCATGCGGTTTTTCAGCCGGGTCAAACGCTGTTGAAGATCGCAGCCAGATTCGCGTTCCAGTTCCTCGTAGAGTTCCCGGCGGAACATCTGGTGATTGAGACAGAAATGCTCGACCAAGGCGTTAATGGTGTGGTTGGCGCTCTCCTGCCAGTTATCGCCGGAGGAAATGGGCGCGACATAGGCGGCTGTGACCTTATCCATCGTGTCGGTATTGTGCTGAACCTTTAAGGCCAGTTCGTCCTGCCGGGTCTCCACGGCCAAAAGGCGGCGTTCGCTTTCCAGATTGATTTGCGCCTGCATAGCAAACATTTCCGCAGCGGACAGGGGCTTGGGCTGGGAAATGGTCTGACGCATTTTCTCAAAGGCGGTGACATAAGCGGCGGTGAACAGGACGCCCTTTTCGCCGGTCATTTTGTTGGCAACCATGTCGCAGCCCTTTTTCGTGAGAAGATAGCAGGGACGTTCCTCTCCTTTGCTGTCCGTGTATGTGCTGGGGATGAAGAAATCAACCAGCGCAAAATTGCGCTCGTTAGATTTTTCAATGGTTTCAGCATAATTTCGGATGTCACGCAGCAGTTCCTTGTGCTGCTTTCCTGTCATGGCGGCAACCTCACGGCTGTCAACGGTCTCGATGCCGTTGTGGGTAATTACTGATAATTCATTCATAAAAAAGCTCCTTTCGAACGGTCTTGATACTTCCATTATTTCACAGCCCTCCAAGGGGGTTTTTGACAGGTTTTACGAGGTTTTTTCGCTGTCGGTGGAAATAATGGGGGTTGACCTTTCGGAAGAAGCGTAGTAATATATTTACACACTCCGAAAGGTTGTGTGGATAACGGTTTGCTGGGTATCTTGGAGGATGTACAGCGAGCCGTTATTTCTTTTTATCCAGTTCGGCCTTTACGAGTTGGATTCCCTTATTGATTACATCAGTTCTTGATATGGAAAGCTGCTGGGAACACTCGTCAAGCAGAGCGAGTTCTACGGCACTCATGCGGAGCTGTAAACTCTTATCCCGCTTGCTGGTGCCTTTAACTGGACGTCCAGTGCGTGGCGACATTTTCTCACCTCTCTTGTGCCATGGCAAAAGTATATATTATGCAATGGCAAATGTCAAGTATTATTTTTCATGCACGGATAGCCGCCCGGAGCTGGGGCGGCTGTTTCCGTTTATTGGAGAATCTGCGTATCAGGGGGTGGGGGCCAGGCGGCGGAGCTTTTCCACGGCGCTGACGATCAGCGGGACGGCGCCCAGCACATCATCCTCGGTGACGGTATAGGGGAGGGTGAAACGGACGGCGGAGGTCGCGCGGCTGGCCGGGTAGCCCATGGCCCGGAGGACATAGCTTCCGTCTGCTTCCCCGCTGGTGCAGGCGGAGCCGGAAGAAGCGTACACGCCCTCCGCAGACAGGGCCATGACAAGGGCCTGAGATTCCACGCCCAAGAAGGAGAGGTTGGCGTTGCCGGGGAGCCGGAGGAGCACGTCACCGGGGGTATAGGGGCCGTTGACATAGGTATCCGGGACGAACCTAAACAGATTGGTAATGAGCAGGTCCCGGCAGAGGGCGATCTGCTTCATTCCGATGAGCATTTTGTTTGTCCGCTCATGGAGGGCCGCTGCCATAGCGCAGGCGAGGGCCACGCTTTCGGTGCCGCCGCGCTTGCCCCATTCCTGACCGCCGCCGCGGATCATGGAGAGCAGGGGCGTGTCCTTCTTGACGATCAGACAGCCGATGCCGGAGATCCCGCCGAACTTATGAGCGCCGAAGGCCAGATAGTCCACGCCAAGGGCCTTGAAGTCCACGGGAATGTTTCCGACCGCCGCCGTCGCGTCGCAGCCGAACAGAGCGTTGGGGGCGTTTCGCCGCTTGGAGCAAATATCGTAAATCTCGCCGGTCTCGTTATTGGCCAGCATGTGGGTGAAGCCGGTGCGGTCCGTTCGGTGTGGGTGGTCAACAGGGGGATATTCCAGAACGGCGTGGTGCTCGTAATGCCTGGGAAAGTCCAGCCTGCCGGTGTAGGCGCTCAGACTTTGCATCATCCAGTTGCAGGCTTCCGTTGCTCCGCTGGTGAAGTAGACTTCCTCCGGGAGACAATTCAAGTCCTGGGCGATGGAGGCGCGGGCTTCCTCCAAGGCGATCTTAGCGGCAACGCCGCAGGCGTGAAGGGCGCTGGGGTTGCCAAGGGGCAGGGCGCGGGTGAACGCCTTGACTGCGGCAGGGGAGGGCGGCTCGTGGGCCGCCGCGTCAAAATAGTAACTCTTGAGCATCGGGGATTCCTCCTTGATCTTTCCAGTATTCTATCTTTATTGTACCAGCCGCTGACAAGGGGCTTTTTGACGGAATACTTGACTTTTCACAAGGCCCGCGCCATAATGAATTTGGCGGAGTCCCTGCGGATATTTGCCGTTTTCCTCATGCTGTCCGTCCGGCAAGATAGAGCAGCATGGGGAATTTTTATATCGGTTTGGCGGTCGCCAACAGGTTGATCCCGCGCTCAATGGCTTCCGTTTTCGTGACGTTCTGCTCCCGGCAGTAGGTTTCTAAAATCTGCTGGCTGCGGTCATTGATACGGATGCTGATTTTGTGAGGGCGTGGGTTGTCTGTGGGACGGCCCAGCTTTGCGGCAGACATGGGGACGATCACCTCCTATTTTGTCTGGCATAAGTATCATAGCATTTTGTCTGGCAAAAGTCAAGAGCAGAGACAAAGAAAAGGCCGCCCGGAAGGGCGGTCTTTTTCAATCATTATCCGATTATGGCGTTCCCGTTTTTGAAGCCTTTTTCGGTGGCGGTATAGGTGACAACAAAATCACTGCGGATCATGGCTCCATAGGAGTTTTCCGCATCCACCCAGCCTGTGACCATATACTCACCGTTTCCCAAATGAGTCACGGTGGCGTCCGACTGCTTGCAGAATTTTGCGGTGGACGGAGCTTTCAGATAGTCCTCTACAATCAGCGTTGCGCAGTAAAATGCGTCCTCGTCGGAATGGCGGGCGGTATTGATTGTAGAGGAGCTGCCGGAGGACGAGGACGAGGATGAGGACGAAGTGTGTTTTGAGGAATGCCCGCTGGTCTGCGTGGTTGGGGTGGTGGGGCTTTTTGCGGGGACCGGCTGGTTTGCGGAAGTTGCCATTACGCCAATGATGCAGAGAACAACCAGGCACATTGCAAAAATAAACCCTTGCTGCACCTTTTTATCATGCGCTGCTTGCGGGTCCAGATCCACTGCGGGGGCCGGTGCTTTCGGGGCGGGGGCCAGACGCTGCGTCGGTTCCTCCGCAAGCGGTTTTTCCGGTGCTTTTTCAGATTCGCCAAGGATGATAGAGACAGGGCATCCGCAATGAGGGCAGCGGTCCGCCTTGTCGCTGACCATGTTTCCACATTCGGTGCATTTTATCAGTGCCATATCAAAAACCTCCCAAATTCCTGATAGTTTGACCATATCGCATTTCACAGGAGAAGTCAAGCTCCCGTGAAAAAGCCGCCCACCACGGGCGGCTTTGCTTTTTAACTTGCTTACAACTTGCTTAGAGTTTGCTAATTGTTTGCTGATTTGTTTGCTTATTGGATTTCTCCGCGCCAGTATGCCGCGTTTTCTTCCTCTGTCGGAAAGTCAGGAGAGAGTCCCCGCTTGCGGCGGTTTCGCCTCCATCCGCTGTAAATCTTCATATCGCGCTCGTCGATGCTGTATCCGATTCCGCGCTCAGAGCGGTTGTGGACGAGCAGCGGACGCGGGTAATTTAGATTCCGCGCCCGCAAAACCTCGTATTTGCCAACGGGATCTTCAAAGTTCCAGCCGCTTTGGGTCAGATACGTTTTCAGGTCGGACAGCATCCCGTGTTTGACCGTTAATCTGTTTTTCATCGGTTCCTCCGTTTAAAGGTTCTGGAAAGTGGCGTCGAACATCACAACGCCGTTGGAGAGGTCGGAGTAGGGAATGCCCACCCATACGGACTGTCCAGCGGTGAGACCGGAGAGGGACGAAGCGTAGGGCAGATTTAAAACGGTATCGTCAAAGGGAAGCTGGACGGCCACGGTGCCGCCGCTGGGGGCTGTCTTTACGGTGGCCTTTTCCAGACGGAGGCAGGATCGGGTAGCGTCCGCCACTTTGGGCTGGAAGTAGTTGTTCCAGAGGCTATCAGCCAGCGCTTTCATTTCGGCGTTTGGATTACTCATGCAGTGCACCTCGTTATTCCGCGCCGGTCAGACGGGCCTCCACCAGCTCCATGCCCCGGCTTTCCAGATAGGAGATCAGGAGCAGGCGGGCGGCTTCCTCGCTTTCGG
>ERZ1034973.375-NODE-375-length-32547-cov-44.862889_pt1 | contig 32547 bp, 31 predicted proteins | sample MGYA00520686_ERZ1034973 | MGnify/ENA primary metagenome ERZ1034973 (study PRJEB33766, sample SAMN09781775) | gut metagenome | biome: gut microbiome | host: Homo sapiens | place: Madagascar | study: EMG produced TPA metagenomics assembly of the PRJNA485056 data...
GTACGACGCCATGAGGGGAAGGGCAAAAAGTGTGTACATTTTGTACACTTTTTTTAAGCGAGACTTCGAACTACTTCCGCGCGTTACTTATTTTAAGGGACGGTGACTTTTTATCTTTCATGTTTCAGATTATGTTTGTAACTGCTTGATTATCAAATAGTCTGACGAATGAAATTTAAAGTTCCATGTTTCAGGTTAGATTTCATCCCTTCATTTTGTATCTCTTGCACTGAGGTTTGAAATCTCTTGCACTATACTTTTATATTTCTTGCACTATACTTTTGTATCTCTTGCACCAAGTTCCGTTTTTTTATTGTCAATGCTTGTAAGATGAAACATTGAAAGCAAAAATGAAACATACAGCGTGTATGTTTCATGTTATGAAATGCTTATAAATCAATCGTTTTCGTACAAAAAGTGAAACATTGAAACATGAGAAGTCGTACCATTTGCGTAATAATAAACAGCAATTTGTCGAACACAATGTTGCATGTAAAATCTTCGCTAAACTATTATTAATCGTAAATTTGCTATCAAATAAGTAGGTGTTAAAAATTAGTTTACTCAAGTTTCGGATTTAACAAGGGCGGGCTGAAAGCCCAAAGGAGCACATAGCCCAGGGCAAGCGAAGCGACACCCTGGGGTTTCGCATAGTAGAGTCTCCGCGCCCTGTAAGGGCAAAAGCCTTACCCCTTTATGTTGTTATTCTTGCTTGATAGCTGATTTAGCGGTCTTAAAGTGGAACACCGTATGTATATTTTGTTCAATACTTGCGCCATGTCTTAAAGCTTTTGCCCTTACAGGGCGCGACTGCTCCAACACGCGATACCCAGGGTGCCGCTTCGCTTGCCCTGGGCTAAGTGTTCCATTGGGCTTTCAGCCCGCCCTTGCTAAATTCGAAACTTGAGTAAACTAATTTTGAACACCTACTTATATATTTAACGTAATCACGAAAGCATGACAAACATACGGCAACGCATAGAAGAACTGATACACTACCTTCAGCAAGGCATATACGAAAAGAATACCGAAACAGCTCTGGCGCTTTTAGCAGCTCTGGCGGGTGAAAGCATATTGTTGTTAGGCCCTCCGGGAGTAGCAAAGTCAATGGTGGCACGACGATTGAAAGAAGCCTTTAAGGGAGCAGCATCTTTTGAATACCTCATGTCGCGATTTTCAACGCCCGATGAGATATTCGGCCCTATTAGCATAGCTCGATTAAAGGAGAGCGATAAGTACGAACGTGCCATTACGGGCTATCTTCCAACGGCCGATGTCGTATTCTTAGACGAAATATGGAAAGCAGGTCCCGCCATTCAAAACACCTTGCTTACGGTGATGAACGAGAAGTTGTTCCGCAATGGCGATAAAGAGCTACACCTTCCCTTAAAGTTGCTCATTGCCGCCTCTAACGAATTGCCGGCCAAGGGAGAAGGATTAGAAGCACTGTGGGATAGATTTGTCATTCGCCTCGTGTGTCGCTGTATTCAAGACGAAACGACCTTTCGCCACATGCTTTGTGCGGACGATGAGGCGGAGAAGAACGCCCCATCGGCCGTTGTTCACCCTATCACCAATCGCGAATACGCTACTTGGCAGAAGGAGGCACAAAAGGTCGTACTCAGTCAAGACTTATTAGAGGCCATTACTTACATTCGACAACACTTACAACGCGTTGAAGTAGAAGGCACCGAACTTCCCCGTAGCATTTATATCAGCGATCGCCGTTGGAAACACATTGCACGCTTACTGCGCATCTCGGCTTACGTTCAAGGACGCACAGAAGCCACGGTTGCCGACCTTCTGCCTATGTATCATTGTCTATGGAACGAACCCGAAGAATTGGCTGCTGTTCGACAAATTACGATTGAAGCCCTTTTCGCTCCTTATAAGAAGGCCATTGATGAACTCGCTGCTAAGGCCAAAGCTGACTTGCGAGCTTTCAGAGCGAAAGCCGCATTGGCTAAGGCCGTGCGCGAACACGACCACCGTGATGACGATTTGCTTATCGTCAACAACTTCTTCTATCAAATTGAAAATCATGGTACGGGCCATACCTACGTATTCATTACCGACTATAAGAGTATGCCCTTGCGCAGCAAAGATAATGCTCCGGCTCAAGGCGTAATCTATAAAGACCCTTCCAACAAGGTGAGAAGCATCGTCCGCCTCTACGATGCTGATGCGCTAAGAGGTCTCCCTGCCAACGAGCGTGAGCAGGTGACGCTCTGTCGTGACAATGATCATATCTACATCAATGGCATTGCGTTTAAGATGCGCCATAAAGGTTCAGCCGTACTCAACCCTGCGACAGGACAAGTGGGTGGATTGTTTGAAGGGGCTACGAATAGTAATACGACGAGTGCAATTATTGGCCATACACATTACGAGGAGGAAATAGAGAATATCTGTCAAGCATTAGAACAAGCAAAGCACGATATAGACTTTCATCTCTTTGTTAATAATGAAGACAAGCAGCTGACAGAGTCCTACTTGCAACGCCTCTACAAAGCAATCGCCCTTTGTCGCGTTGATATCCGAAAATTACTTTATGACGAATAAAAATCAGGAGTTAGAGTTAGAGCCAACCCTCTATCTCCGACTATTACAACAATATGTCGAGACGGGTGAGGAACCTGACGTTCTCTTAGCTCAGACGGATGCACTGACGGCTTACTTGGCAGATACCATGCGCAATGCAGAACTCAAGGCTTGGGTGATGAACGACGAGGTGGCGGCGCGTATCTTTATTGACACCATGTGTCAGTTCATCACCCTTCATCAGCAGAAGGCAGCCTATCAGCAGAGCCGTAGCTGTTTTGAGCGCCGACAGTTAGCTGAGGCTACGGAGTGGAGCGTAATCAAACGACGCGACAATTGGCAAGTGTTGGTCCAACAGATTAACACGAAATATCACGCATTGGGTTTCGACCAACATTTTTATACGCAACAGTTCACCCAAAGTGAAGGATACGCCAACGATGCATTGTGGCAAAGTATGCTCAACGATTGGGAGGCTTGTGTCGAAGCACAACTTAAACAGCGTCAACAAGAGTTCATAGAAAGTCGGCGCCAACTGCAAGACAAGCTCTTGCACAACAACCTTACCTCCGCTACTCACTATGTGCGTGAACATCAAGTGAGTCACGATCGCTTTTTCCAGTCATGGGCTTTAATGGGAGGACGGTGGAATGCGCTTGAGTACGAACGTTTGCAGCAAGTCGTCAACTTTCAGCGTCGCTATCCAGTCCTACTCAAGATTGTCAACCGAATGGGGCGCACGGCCGATGCCTTAGGCAAGAAGAATATCGGACACACGACAGGCGCATCCGAGCGAATGGAACACGCCTCTCACAGTGACATTACAGGTATTAGCATGGGGCGTGACTTAAACGCCCTCTTGCCTCACGAATGGGCTATCTATTCCGACCCCAATATGGAGGACCTCTTCTTACAACGATACGTTACCAATCGTCTCCAAACGTTTGGCTACGAAAGTCACGCGATGAATGCCGCGCGCAATCTGCATAAGAAGCCCGCCCGTCCTCAAGGTCCTATGATCGTATGTGTCGACCTTTCGGGCAGTATGATGGGCGAACCTTGTCAAGTGGCGCTTTCGTTGATGATGCAACTGTGCGAATTGTGTATGCAAAAGCACAGACGTTGTTTCTTAATCGCCTTTTCAGTGGCTGCGCAGCCTATCGACGTATTGACAGATCGCACACAATTATTGCAGTTCTTCAATCGCAAAGCGAGTGGCAGCACAGACGCGCACCACATGATGAACACGATGTTTCAGCTCTTAAAGTCGAACGCCCAATACGCTGGTGCAGACGTGCTATGGGTGACAGATTTTCGCATTCCATTGCCTGAACGAGAATATTTCATCGAAATGGAGCGCCTGCAGCAAGACGGCACGCGCTTCTACGGCCTTCAATTAGGCATAGCCGAAAATCGTTGGGCCTCTCACTTCGACGAACTCTTCAAGATAGAAGACGTGAAGATGTTAGCCTAAATACGCGAGTTCGGGATAAGAAGCGCAAAAATAAATAGGGCAAACGAGCAAAAAAGTTCGTTGTGTAAAAAGTTTCCGCAGCATAATTTTTTATGGCATTGCGGTGGGCGGGGTACGATGAAATGTACATTATTTGGTGAATATTTGTATTTTTCTTTCGTCTTTCTTGCATCAAGTATTAAAATATCGTACATTTGGAGCGTTCATTTTATTAACTTTAAAAGTTGCGCCCGACACGGATTAGGGAAAGGAAATGAAAAAATATTTTGCACATAGTGTTATGCTTATTTTTTGTTTTATAGTCAGCATATTAGCAGGATTCTCACAAAATAGTGCTACAATAAAATTTGAATATGAAAACGCGTTTAAGCGTTCATATGGCTCAAATAAAGCATATATAGTACTATCTCGAGTTAATCCGAATACGTCCTATAACTCATTTGACGTTGTTACCATTAGTAGTAAAGTAACAACTACATCAACTAGATACAAAAACAAGAAGAAAATACCTGTTATTTTGCAGCAAATCTCTGAGATTGATTGTGACACTTTAGAAATCTGTCATCAACGTTATATAAAAAACAGTGAGATTAAAATTGAAAAGATTCCTACATACTACATAATAGGTAAGGGACGATTAATCAAGAAGTTTTCACCAAACAAGAACTCTGATCCTAACGTAGAAGATTTTGGGACATGTTATGACACAAAATGGTCTAGAAAATATATGAGGCAGGAAATCACTAAGGAGTTTTTTGAATATCTTTTAAATAGATGTCCAAAAAAATTTGTTAAAGTAGAACGTAATTCAAGTGATGTTCATAACTTAGACAAAGATAATGAACCTAGTGTAATCAGTCGTATTCTATTAGGAATCTAAGCCACCCTTTTGGGCGACTACTTTCTTTCAGCCGCCATGCACACAGGCTCTCTTGCTATGCGTATGGCGGCTTTTTAGTGGACTTTTTCTTTTCTCATGGCTACATTACCATCCTTTGATATTGTCCAAATAGGGTGATGTTGGCACCTTGAATGCTTTCGATACGCTATATATTGGCTGTGAAAAGTTTCCGCAGCATGATTTTTATGGCGTTTCGGTTGGTGGAGTACAATGAAATGTATATTTTTGGGTAAATATTTGTATTTTTCTTGCGTTTTTGTTGTATTTAGTGTTAAAAAGTCGCACATTTGGAACGTTCATTTTATTAACTATTAAAAGTTGCGCCCGACACGGATTAAGGGATAAAAGTATGTTTAAGTTATTAAAAATATGGCTATGTATTTTAGCTTTCAATTGTGTTTCTAACAATTGTATTGCTCAAATAAAGATTAACTCTGCATATTCCATTGATTTTGGTAAAGTCCTGATAACGGGAGAAGCTATTGAAAAGGAAATTGAATACGAAAATATTGGTTCTGAAGCAATATCTATTGTTGATATTCACGCAAGTGCTGGTACTGTATCTGCGGACTTTTCAAAAAAACTTTGATGCCTAAAGAGAAGGCAGTGTTTACTATAAAACTTAAATCTGGTTATGGTGTTACTATTGGTAAACATCGTGTTATGCTTACTATAATGACCTCAGATAAGCAGTTTAAAAGGCTCCAAGTTCTCTATAATATGTCCGATGAAATTGCTCCTAGGGAAAAAAGAGGAGATATCTATCTTACATACGTAAATGGGAAATATGGAATAGAAAATTTAAATGGTAAAAAGATTATAGAGAATAAGTACAAAACTATAGTAATAATGCATGATTATTACTGCTGTAGGACTGCTAATAACTATGAAGTATTAGACAAAAATGGAAAGCTATGCTATTCATTTATTGCTGATAGTTTTAGTTTTATTCCAGAAGGTAATTTTATGATTAGAGAAAAAGGTGAGTATGATGCCATATACGGTCTTGACGGAAAGTGCATAGAACCCTTTAGTAAGAAACTTCACATAAAACAATCTCGTATTACTAATGACGCTTATTTTGGTAAATATCTCAAAGCAAATACGGATGATAACTTCGGAGTTATCATAAATTGTAAAGGGAAAGAAGTCTTTCGATTTAAATACCCACAAATTAGAGGGGTAGAAATAGAAAAAGATTTTACTCCATTCTATATAGATGGACGTTTCTTTGTCGTAATTGATGGTTGTAATTTTGCCCGATTTAAAGATTTATTTGTTTTAAATATCTTTATAGATATTACAGGAAAAGTTGCGCAAACTTTACTTTCTGCTGGATATGTACATATAAATCCCTTCACACGCAAATTATCTACATATTGCTACCTTGAAAAGGGAAAACCTAAACAATATAATCTTAGTACTTTTTCTTTAGAAAAGTTCTATGAAGATGAAAAGAATCTATACGTGAAACAAGAATATACGGCATTGGATATAGGTGCTTTACAGAAAAGCAGCAATCCATTATTAAAGTAATTTTTTGACTACACAAAGCCCTCCCTTTCGGGTACTCCTTTCTTTCAGCCGCCTACTCTATTGCTCTCTTGCTATGCGTTGGGCGGCTTTTTCTTTGGCTTGGCACGCGCTTCGAGAGCACTCGACTCAGCAGCAGTTTCGGGTGGCTACATTTCGGTGGTGGGCGCAGCAGGCTTATTCTCCATCCCGTGACACAGCAGAAGCAATTACCCGAGATGTTCTTTTTGCCCTGTGCGCTTTGTGGGAAGGGATAACGCATGGGCTTAGGTTGGGCTTTTACAGTAAACACGACTCTCATTACCGCCTTTTGATACGGTCCAGATGAGGTGGTATTGGTATCTTGCCACTCGTAATAAGGATAAGTTTTCGCTTTCCCCTATTTTCTTAGATTTTACCGCTGAACGATATATTACCACCGGTAGCAGAACTTGTATACGATGTCGGGCATGTTCTCAGCTGGCTCTTGGGCGATAGCACCTTCTTCTTCGCTTGCCCCGATTGTTACGCAGCGCACCACCTTCGCGTTTATATTCAAGTATTGCGGTCCGCTAAAACTCAAAAAGAACATAGAAATCCTATCCGCAATGCCCATAAATAGGTGTTGCGGATGATTTTTTTGAAAAAGTAAGCCCCTTAGTCAAATAAAGAAGGTTCTGGAGGACCTTCCTTTGCCTCTTCAAGCATCTTCCCCCAATCTTTTTCTGGTTCTTCAAGAAAAGTATAGCAGTTCACATAGTACATGAGCATAATTCTTACCATTGTTGCCAGTCCAGAAAAACTCAATGAGCGTTTAATGCGTTTCTGTATGATCATTAAAAGCAGATTTGCAATAAAAGTAACCCAAATCTGGATTTTTATGGCATTGGGCTCTCTCCGTAGAAATATCTTCTAAGAAAATTCTGCTTCTGTTGCTTGAAAAGAAGCTCTATCTCCCACCTTTTGCGGTATATGGTGATAATTTCTTCGGAAAGCATGTCCATATCGTTAGTAAGTAGCGATATCAATTTGGGCTTTTTCTTCTTGAGGTCAACATATGTGATAATCCTTGCCTTGTGCTTAATTTCTCCTGTTCCCTTTATATGCTTTGTCTTTCTTGCATAAGTCCATTTTGATCCATATACATTGTGTCTGAGAATGTATTATAGACAAGATTCTTCTTCATCTTTGTGACATATATGTTGGAAAACAATGATATGGTGGTTGAATCTATGATTTGCAGGCGATTAAGTTAGGATGGCACCTGGCGTTTTCAACTGTCCGAGGAAAGTTCGTCTTTGTAACGTGCATATAAACTGCGATATGTGCTTTCAAACACGGTTTCTGGTCTACGGGCATTGGCATCAGACAATGTGCTGCGTCTTGGCATCATGTTTATGCCCAGATGTGCCAGTTTACGAGCTACTGGGAACATGGAATCGATTATCTCACGAAGAGAATCGAATCTTTTAATGACTGCATAGAGCATGACAACAAGATGTTGGTAAGCATCAAAGTGCTTTACATAACGTTCTCCTTTCTTTTCACGACTGAATTTGAGAAATTCATGCTTGTCAAGCAAACTAATCAGTTGACCATACATCGGCTGTCCGTTAAAATGTGTACCTTTGTTCATAGTTACTGGAATTATATTTTGCAAAGACCAAGCTACCGTTTCAAAATGGTGCACAAACAAAGCGCAACCAGGACTTGAAATTAATACTGATAGCGAAAAACTTAGATGTTGACATTCGGGAACTAATAGTTCGAACCAAAAAGGAATAATATGACAGGATTAAGTGATAAAGCATTTGCTACAATGGCTGTTTGCGAAGAAACTAAGAGACCATTCGGTATAACCGTGGACTATATTGGTCCTCGGCATTATAAATTTGTATGGGCTTTCAAAATAGATAAGGATAAAGCTCATAGAGAAGGTTACGATGAACACAGTGTAACTGGTAGCGTTGAAATTGATTCTGAATACCCAGGATGTCCTTACTGTGGAAGCAAGCAATTCTATATCTGCGGATGTGGTAAAATCATTTGCTATCACGGTGAAAGAGTTGTAACATGTCCTGCTTGTGGTCAACGAGGAGAAATAACGACTGTAAGTGAAATAAATATTAAAGGTGGTGGTTACTAACCCACACCAACTTATAAAAATAAATGACAGAATTAAGCAAGAACTCAATTGTTTCTTTGGTTGGTGGTGGAACAGCTACCATTGTCAAGGAATTAGGACGAGGTGGACAAGGTATTGTCTATCTTGTGGAAGTTTGTGGCGAAAAGAAAGCCTTAAAATGGTATTTAAATGCTCCTGATGATAAATTTTACCGTAATTTGGAACACAACATCGCTTCAGGTGCTCCTTCTGATGCTTTCTTATGGCCAGAATATCTGACTGAAAAGCAACAAGGAAGTTATGGGTACATCATGAAACTACGTCCGCAGAACTATTACGAGTTTGGTAATTTCTTGTTAGCAAAGGTTTCTTTCAAGTCGTTTACAGCTATGCTGTCAGCAGCTATGAGAATTTGTGATGGCTTTATGATGCTCCACCGTTTTGGTTATAGTTATCAAGACCTAAACGATGGCAACTTTTTCATTGACCCACAAACAGGTGATGTCCTTATTTGTGACAATGACAACGTAATGCCTCAAGGTGAAAAATCTGGTATTATGGGTAAGGCAAGATATATGGCACCAGAAATCGTTGCAGGCGGTATACCTGACAAATATAGCGATAGGTTCTCCCTCTCTGTTATTTTGTTTATGCTATTCTATGCAAATCATCCTTTCGAAGGTGCAAAAGTTGTTGCTTGTCCATGTATGACCGAATCATTCGAGAAAAGATTTTATGGTAGTGAGGCACTATTTATCTACGACCCAACAGATAAGTCTAACTTGCCAGTAAGAGGTATACATCAAAATGTCATAAGAAGATGGCCTGCGTTTCCCCAAATTCTTCGTGATACATTCATTGAAGAATTCAGCAAAGAAAAGTTGCAGAATCCAAGTTCTCGTATGATTGAGCAAAACTGGAAGAAAATCATTTCTACGATTAGAGATAGTCTTGTTGTGTGTCACCACTGTGCAGAAGAAACTTTTGTAAATATCTCTAATACAACAGACAAGTGCATGAATTGTGGTAAAGACGTTGATTTGTCAAAGCGACTTGTTATCAAGAATCGTTCACTTCCTCTGATAAATAAGACATCTATATACATTGATGAGGACAATACTCCAGATGGTGTAGTTACAACTGATAGTAACGGTTTTATGCTTATCAAAAATGTTTCTACTGAAACATGGACTGTAGAGACACCAAGTGGAAAAATCAAGACCGTTGCTCCGAATGAAATACTTCCTGTGAAAGAAGGATTAAAAATAACATTCCGTGTTCACACTGTGCCATACAAGGCTGAGATTAAAGTTATGTCGAACAATTAAAATTTGAATAATATGTCACTTTTAGATGATGTGGTCAGCGTGCCACGTAGAACCATGACCCTTTTCTTCCTTATTGATACATCAGGAAGTATGATGGGTAACAAAATCGGTGCTGTAAACGACGCTGTAGTAAATGTATTGCCAATGCTTGATGAGATTTCGGCTTCAAATCCTGACGCAGAGATTAAGGTGACAGCCCTTGAATTCTCTAATGGAACAAATTGGCTATACGACGAGCCAAAATTGGCATCCGATTTCAAGTGGCAGGATGTTCAAGCCAACGGCTTGACCTCTCTTGGCGCAGCCTGTGTGGAACTCAACAACAAACTTTCTAGAAATGGATTTATGCAGGCTGCAAGTGGTTCATTCGCACCAGCTATTATTCTTTTGTCAGATGGAGGTCCAACAGATGACTTCCAAAGTGGACTAAACAAGCTGAAGAGTAACAATTGGTTCAAGGCTGCAATCAAAATAGCCATAGCTATAGGTGATGATGCGGACAAAGACGTACTAAAAGACTTCACTGGTTCAATAGAGGCCGTCTTCACTGTTCACAACATTGATGCGCTTAAACAGGTTATTCGTGTAGTAGCGGTAACCTCCTCACAGATTGGAAGTAAGAGTTCTACCGCTGGCGAAACGAGCAAGCAAGAGCAAGTGATCAAGGATGTTACAGAAAATGTTAAAGACATTGATGGCGCACATTCTGAAGCTGCGGCTCCAGAGCCAGCAGCTTCTAACAATTATGATGATTGGGATTAAACAAGATATTTTGAAATTAGATGAAAGATTTACATCACTCATGTCAAGGCGAAAGCCACATCTTATCAAATAAGGTGTGCCAAGATTCGTCTTACAGTTCTACAAGCGACACTATGTCCATTGCAATCGTATGTGATGGACATGGTGGGGCACGCTATTTTAGAAGTGATGTTGGTTCTCGTTTTGCTGTAGATGCAACCAAAGAATGTGTTCAAGCCTTTGTGTCTGAAATAGATGTGAACTTGTTCAAGAATAAACCTTTTACTCAAAAGGAAGCGCTGTCTTCCGAAGCAAGTTCAAATATCTATACAAAAGACACGAATGTTGACAAGGCACTTCGTCAACTGTTCTCTTCAATTATCTATTGTTGGAGAGAAAAAATCACACAACATTCACAAAGCACTCCTTTATCAGAAAAAGAAAAGTCTTCGATAAAAGCAGATTATCTCTCTGATTTTGAAAAAGGCATTGGCATTGAGAAAACGTACGGTTGCACATTGATGTGCTACGTATACACAGCACATTTCTGGTTTGCCTTTCATATTGGCGACGGCAAATGTATTGCTTTTGATGATAATGGAACTTGGTTTGAACCCATCCTCTGGGACGAAAAATGTTTCTTAAATAAGACGACGTCACTTTGTGACTCATCAGCCATAGAAGAATTCCGGTACTGCTATAGTGGTGACGGAAATAATCCCGTAGCCGTATTTCTTGGCTCTGATGGAATTGACGATTCCTTTGGTGAAACCGAGAATATGGTAAATTTCTATGTTCAAATTCTCAAACTTATAAACAAAGAGGGGCTTGAAACTGCTGTAGCCAATATTCAAGAGACCTTACCGCAATTAAGTAAAATTGGCAGCAAGGACGATATGTCTATAGCCTGCATCTACGACGAAGAATCTCTTCGAAAAAAAGAGAAACATCTCGTTGGGTGGCAAAAGCGGAATATAGAGAACCAACTATTTGAAACAAACAAACGCATTCTTAAATATAAGGAGGAAATTACGCGTCTTGGCAAATGTGACCTCAGAAATCAGAGGCTAATGATAGATTTTCAATATGCAAAGCAAGATTTATCAAAAGCTTTTGAATTAAAGCACTCACTTGCAAATAAGTGGAATAAAATTTCTGAGGAAATAGATGGAGAATCGTATACACCTTATAATGACGAGATTGGTTGGGAAGAATCATATCTTGTAGAGTCGGAATTAACTGACGCGAATTGCACATCGACGCCCCCTACGAATGAGGTAAAAACAAATGTAAAAGACACTCCTACCGATAATACTAATGAAGCATGTTATGAAAACTCCGAAGAAGATACTGTGACTGGATTAGAAGCCGATGAGACTATTGAGGCTGAAGAGAAGAACATGACCGACATGAAAGATAAGGACAACAATACTGCTGAAAAAGAATGACTTTACATGAAGCTATAAAAAAGTTGGTTGCGCAGTTTGGTGAGAGCATCGTGACCGAAGTGAGGTTGGCCAATTTATTGGCTGACCTCAACGGCTATCAGGACTACCCTGCCATGAAGATGGTATTAAAAGATTTTCTGAAAGCTGGATATGGCAAGAAATTATTTGATATATTCTAAAGACTCCCAAAATGCCATCAGTAAAAGCGTAGATTTTACTAAAACTTTTGCAAGCGTTTCAAACTACAAAGAAGATTTGATTAGTTATGCATTTGATTGCATACTGTTTGCACTTGGTTGTATTACAACAATCAACGAACCAATGACTAAGGGGTATGACCCTTATACAAAGGGGGATGGTGACATCTTGGACAACTTGGCAAACCAGTTAGCCTCACTTCAAAAGGAATATCTTGACTTGTTGGATAGATTGGCTACTTTACCACAAAATATTTATAAAGATGCACCGGGCTATTATAGCACAGAAGCCTTAAACAAACTCTATGCAGTAGAAGCCAAGATTGCTGTAATCATCAAAGAGACAAACTCTACGGTAAATTTAGACTGGTGTACAAACAAGCGGACAGAAAAACTTGAATATTTCAAGAAGCAAAAAACTGAGACTGTTGCAAAAGCGCTTGATGAATTGAGATGTCAATATAAAAAATTGCTTGCATCACTTATAATTGTACCGAAGAAGTTTGGTATAAAGCGTTCTGGACACTATGACGATAATGGTGAGAAGGAATTGTCTTCTGTAGAAGATGATATAAAACTCAACTATTACAACATGGGGAAGACCTATGATAATTGGTGCAAAAAAGAGAAGAACAAATATCTTGTAAAATATCATATTGACAACAAGAGCGTTGCACTCCAACTGTTTGCGAAAATAGGTATACCTGCAGCGGTAGTTATTGGAGCGTCAGGTACAGGAATAAGCTATATGACTTCATCAAGCGCTATTGAGCAATTTGAACACACAATAGCCTTGGGTGAGCAACAAGCAACTGCTGGAGAATACGGTAAGGCATTGCAACTCTTTAGCGATGCAAAGAGCAACTATACCGCATCATTCAGAACAGGTCATTATCAAGGTGTTGCTGACGAACATATAAGTTCGAGTGTAAATGATGCTACGCAGTTAAGTGTCAAGATGATAGAAGAAGGCAAACTCATAGATGCGAGTACATTGCTTTCATCTTTGCCTCAGAAAGTCATCTCTGAAAACCAACAGTTTTTAGATCAATACAATTCTGCAAAATCAACTTTGGACAAAGCTATAAATGAAGGACTTGACAATCTCATCTCTGATATATCAAGCAATCATGGAAAATTGAGCGGCACGGCAAAACAAAAGTTGAATGAATTGCTGAAGATAAATCCTAATGATTATTGGTTGAACTTCATTAAGAATAAAGAAAAATAAGGCTAAAAAGATAATTCGTAACATTCTGATTGGTGCAGTAGCATCAATCTACAACTCTGATGCACAGGCTGCGGATAATTCTGCAAAACCACTTTTTGAGGGTCTTAATGGAGATGACAAGGAAAGTGCAGTAAGTGCTCTTAAAAATAAAATTATAAGGAATGTTTTACAGATAAAGAAAAATGGTGATACAAAACTAATTGCAGGACACCGTTCACATATGTCACACCGTTCTGGCGGTGGTGGTGGCGGTGGTCACTACTCACATGCTTCTCACTATTCTGGTTATGGTGGTGGAAATTCGAGACATAGTAGCCATTCTTCTCATAGTTCAAGCTCATACGGCACAACCTATTCTGCGCCAAAGCCAGCTCCAAAAACGTACAAAACTTACGATTTGGGAGACAGAACGTTGAAGTCTGGACTATATGGTAATGATGTCTCTAAACTAACATCTTTGCTCGTATCAAAGAAATACATGAGCAGTTCATGGATTACCATGCAAAATGGTTATCCTATTTATAATGCTCGTGTAATTTCAGCGGTAAAACGTTTTCAAAAAGATGCTGGCAAGGCACAGGATGGAGTTATGACGTCATCACTTGCTACAACTCTTGAAAATTGGGATGAAAGTAAGACTACTCTTGTTTTAGGTATAAGAATTCTTGGGTATAATGAGGCCGCAGAATTGGCTGGAAACGATGTTAATGAGTTAATCGCTTTATTGCGTAATGCCGGTTTTCCACCAGACCCTTCAAAACTGAAAAACAATGATAGTAAGGCTGTGTTCACAAAAGACATAGAAACAGCTGTCAAATTGTTCCAAGCATATAATGGCTTAACTCCTGATGGGAAAGTAGATGAAACTACAATATCAAAACTAAGAACGATAGCAAAATAGCCAAAAATATGGAATTAAAGATAGATAGGAATATATATTCTGATGCTTGTGTATCAAAAGCGATATATAGTCTCTCAAAAGACTATGCTATTAGTCGCAACCTTGAGGGTAATATAGAAAGACTCAATGTTATACCTCTTGGAGAAAAACAAGTACAATGCGATATTGAAGCACAGGTATTTAACACATTAAATGATTATAAGTTAAGACAAGTAATTGAAGACGAAACGCATGACATAAGAACAATTCTTTATGCCAAAGCGTTTGCAGATTTCGATGATATAGATAGTAATGATGAAGTATAAATTATTGCCCTTTACATTCAGTAGGATATCGTCCAAAGAAGTTTTGGTAAACGAATTGGGAGATATGTTGGCTGTACCTGATGGTACCGTCCAAGCTGTTGTTGAACATAAAATAGACACCAAGAGCGATTTATACAAGTCATTGGTTGCAAATTTTTTCTTAACAGAGAGGACTATTCCTGCATTGATAGATGTATATGCAGAAAGATTGGCTGAAAAGAAGCGTTTCATGGATGATGGGACTGCTTTGCATATTTTTGTTTTGACATTGCGGTGCAATCAAAACTGTGTTTATTGTCAGGCATCAAGTCAAGACGAGCATTGTGCACACAAGTCTATGTCATTTGAAACCATGAAGTATTCTGTAGATTTGATGTTCAAGTCACGTTCTCAATGGTTGACTATGGAGTTCCAAGGAGGTGAACCCTCCCTTGAACCAAAACTTTTGCGCTATGGTATAGAACTTGCTGAAAGAAAAAACGAAACAGAGCATAGACATATGCGCTATGTCCTGTGTACAAACAGCATAAATCTTACAGAAGAGGTTCTTGATATATGCAAAACATACCATGTGCTTATATCCACCTCACTTGATGGTCCGTCATGGTTGCATAACAAAAATCGCGGAAAACAAGATAGTTATGAAAAAGTAACAAAAGGAATTACAAAAGCAAGGGCATATCTCGGAGAAGATCAGGTTGCCGCTTTGATGACAACATCTGAACTTGCTTTGGATTTTCCTAAGGAAATAGTTGATGAATATGTAAAACTTGGTTTCCATAGCATTTTTCTTCGTGCTCTTAACCCATACGGACTTGCAAGTGAAAATTCTGATTGGGAACTTTACACTGATAGGTTTATTGAGTTCTACAAACAGGCTTTTGAGCATATCTTGGAACTCAACAAGCAGGGATTTCTTATGATAGAAGAGTTCGCAGCTATTATTCTTCGTAAGATACTTACTCCTTGGTGCACAGGGTTCGTTGATTTACAGTCACCAGCAGGTATTATAAATTCTGTTTTGGTCTATGATTATGACGGATATTTGTACGCTTCTGATGAATCTCGCATGTTGGCAGAAGAAGGCGACTATACTTTCAGAATTGGCAGTGTAAAGGAGCGTTACGAAGACTTGTTGTATAGTAAGAAAGTCCGTTCTTGGTCAAAGTCTTGGTCAAATGAATTATTGGCTGGATGTTCAGACTGTGGTGTTCGTGCCTATTGTGGTGCAGATCCTGTGAGAAACCATTCCACACAAGGGAATTTATATGGTTACCGTCCGACATCGTTATTGTGCAAAAAGAACAAAGCGATTATTGAATATCTCATTTCACTGCTCATAGACAGAAAGGAAGAGGTTACTCAAATATTTAAGACTTGGATAATATGAAACAACGTGATATAGACATAAAATCTAATGATAATACTTTGTTCGTAACAGAGCAATGTAACAATCGTTGTGTCATGTGCTGCCAACCTCCTAAAAGAGTAAACGACATTGATTTGTATTTTGAACAAAATATAGAACGTGTTAAAAACGCTCCCAAGGATCTTCCCGTTATAGGAATTACTGGAGGCGAACCAACTTTGTTAGGAGAAAGATTGATAGATTTGATACTTCTTATCAGACAAGAATTACCCGATACTGATATTCATATTCTTTCAAATGGAAGAAATTTTAAAAACATCAATTATACAAAGCGTATTGTTGAGGCTGGAGAAAACAAACTGATTCTCGGCATTCCATTTCATTCTGATTATGAAGGCGACCATGACATGATAGCAGGAGCAAAAGGAGCATACAATGAAACCATATTGGGATTATACAATATAGCTATGCAGGGTGGAAGTGTTGAACTCCGTATCGTCATGAACAGCCTTAACTATAATCGTTTTTTACCCATGGCTGAATATATACACAAGAACTTGTCATTTGTGGCATGGACAGCTTTTATGGGCATGGAGCGAACTGGTTTGGCTGAAAAGCGAAGTGAAAAAATATGGGTAGAACCATGTGAATATATGTCACAATTAAGTGATGCAGTTCATTTCTTAGATGATTGGCATCACGAAGTTGCCATCTATAATATTCCATTATGTTTGTTACCCAATGATTTGCATGCCTTTGCCAAAAAAAGTATATCCGATTGGAAGAACTATTACCCTGAACTATGCAATGGGTGCTCTGTGAAAGATGATTGTTGTGGACTATTCGCCACATCAAGTAAAGAGTTTTTGAATCTACATACGCTATAAAATGGGAAAATGTAAATATTGCGGTCTAAGTGCAGGTTTATTCTCACACGTTCACAAAGAGTGTGAAGAGAAACATAAGCAAGGAATTGCAACATTACTTGCTTGCCTTAATTCGTACTTCAATGGTGCGGAAGACATGAGTTGTGTGCTTTCACAAATTAAAACTTTGCAAACCAATAACTTCTTGAGTCAAGAAGACATCGAGACCTGTTGCAGCCAAGCCATAAAGCATTATGCCGATGTTGTGAAACTTCCTATCACGAAGCAGCATTTACAAATAGTTGATTCATTCCTTAACAATATAGGAATTCCTCGTACCGCTCTTAACAAAACGGGAGCTTTGGCTGTGCTCGGCAGACGCTTTTATCAAGCTACGCTTATGAGCTATTTTGCTGAAAATGAACCCATGGCTAAAGTAGAAAAGCGTACACAAATTGTTACAAGACTATTGCCTATATCAAGTGATCAAAAAGAATCAGCAGGGCTCAAAGCCCTGGATAAGGCTGCGCACAAATACCTCTCCAATGGTTTGATTACAGATAGTGAACAAGCACATCTTGATGACTTCTCAAAGGCTTTACAACTGCCTGTGAACAATTTACCTGCAAGTTATAAAGGCTCAGACATTGAAAAGATGCAGCAGGCTTCAATTCTACGAAAAATTCAGAATGGCCAGATTCCTTCGCAAAGTAACTTTACCATTCCTATCATGTTGTCTTCAGGTGAATACATTATTTGGCAGTATCCCAATGTTACAATGTATCAAGAAAAAATTACCAAAGAATGGGTGGGAAGAAGCAGTGGTTGGAGTTATAGAGTCTGCAAAGGCGTTTATTACAGAACAGGTAGCTCTAAGGGGCATCCCATAGAACATTCTTCGATGGAGAGTGTAGGTGTCGGTACATTAGTGCTCACAAACAAGAACATTATTTTCTACTCTCCACAGAAATCATCCAAGGTGCCATACAAAAAACTTATAGGTGTTACACCATATTCAGATGGCATGGAGTTGCAAAAAGATGGGGCCAATGCCAAGCGCCAAATGTTCCAAGGGTTCGATAGTTGGTTCATCATGAATTTACTATCCGTTATCAATATATAAAAGTCAAAAATATGAAAAATGAACTACATATAACAGCAAGGGTTCCTCAACAGATTCAGAGTTGCGAGGAAACCTTTTTTCCAAATAACGGATATGGAACAATTGAGTTAACTCCTTATGGAGATTATTTGCTCAATACCACTTATATCACAGAAACTGCTGCTCGAAGAACAAACGAGTACAAAAGTGCATACAAGGAGGTTACTGAAAATATGTTTCATGCTTATGAGGAAGAGACGCGTGCATACACATCTCTTCATGAGAATATGCCTTTGGTAGAGTCTGCCGTTAAACTCAAAAAAGACTTGATGACTTTGGCTCCTCAAAAATACGAAAGAGGTCGCTTCACTTTTAGTAAACCCACAAAAGGCGACATTGAGAAAGACCTTATAGAAGAGGCAAAGAACATTAACTTTGACATGACAAACACCAATGGTCATGTTGATGAAAAGATGTTTGTGAAAAAGCATGTCAATGAAATGATAGAAATTCGTCAACATGCCTGGCAAGAAGCGTGTGACTTTTTCAATAAGATAGAGGATGCACGTGAGGAAAGAGTAAATGCAAAATTCTATGTTGAGTATAAGACGTTGTACAACAGAGCAAAAGAATACATCGAGGGAAATGAAACCTCTGTAAAGCAAGAACTTTTGAATTTGTGTGGAAAAGTTTCAGTTCCATACAATCTGAGCCTTTCGTTTGCATATAATCAAACAACGCATATATTAGAAACCTCTGTAATAGTGGAAGATGGAATTTCTGTTCCCATTTCTAAGGCCGTCATTTTGGCATCTGGAAAGATTTCTATCAAGAATAAATTGGTAAGAGAAACGATTACAGAGAAGACAATCAGTGCGGTCAGTTTAACATATTTCCTTGCAGCTCACTTGTTCAATGTATCTCCCAATGTTCAGTATTTACGTCTTTTTTTGTACGAAAGAAACAAACAATCTCCATTACTATGGGTAGAATTTGAACGAGAAAAGTTTTTATGCGTTAACCCCTATAGATTAGATGTTGTATCCGACATTCTTAGTTATCCGAATGTATTGGAGTTTAAGAATAGGGCAGATTCAATTGCATTGTGTGCTATGGACAAGGATTCGTTCGATAACAATGTAGCTATGGCTATTCAGCATGCTAACGAAATTCATCCTAAGTATCAATCTTCACATGTAGACTTAAACAATGATATAGCTATTTCTTTTGATGACGTAAGTCTTCCGCTTAAAGTGCACAATATAGTGAATGAAGTTCGTAAGGCAATATCCTTGACGAACAATGACAACAATATTGATGAAGATAGAGATCCTCTATTTCGCCAAGCTGCCGAACTTCTTGTAATACACCAACAAGGTTCTACATCATTGATACAACGCAAATTTTCCATTAGATATATTCGTGCTGCACGACTAATGGATCAATTGGAACATGTAGGAATTATTGGACCGACACGCGGTGCAAAGCCACGAGAAGTACTCGTTTCGGATATGGTACAATTGGAGAATATTTTTTCAAAATTAAAATAACAATGCGTTAATCAACATCGTAATGATAATGCAAAGTAAACAAACAAATTGTATATTGTTGGCACTGCTCATGTGGAATCCTTTAATGCTCCTTCTTTTGACAAAGAGTTGGGGCATTACTGCAATAATTACCATGATTGTGATAGCAATATCATTTATGGTGTCAACATCAGAAAGCCTACGTGTAAAAGTGTGGGCTTTCAATTTGTGTGCTTTGTCGAGCATAGCATTTCATTCAGAACTATTGTTTAGAGAGTTTCTTTCAGACAAGAATATCCCCAATTTATATGAGCTTCATGGTAAATACTATTTCAACAAACCTTTTCTTGACAAAGAATTCAGAACCAATGAATATGTAAGTAGTTACAAAACTAATTGTCAAGGATATCGCATAGACAATTTGTCAAATCCCTACGATTCAGTCAAAACCTGCGATTGGCTGTTCATTGGTGACTCTTTTACCCAAGGAGCACAAGTTAATTACAACGATTTATATACAACCCAACTGTTCAGAAACTTTCCAGACAAGATTATTGTAAATGCTGGAATAAGTGGCGCAGGATTGTATGACGAACTGAACTATTTCAAGGATAAAGGCAAAACATTAAAACCTAAGGTTGTCTTTCTACAGATTGGGGCGTTCAACGATTTTTTCAATATCAAAGAACGTTTTGCTACCTTTCAAGACTATTTGATGGAGAAGTCTGATTTATACAGATATTTTGCTTATAACATAGTTTCAACAGATTCTCTTCCTTTGGGCAGATGGACAGAACCGTTCTTCCCATCAAAGAAAGAAAACATTGACTACAACATTCTATTCAAGGAAAAATCTGAAGTCAAGATTGCTGACATGAAAGCATTCAAAACTTGCATCAATGCGTGGAAAAAGGAGGTAGAAAGTATCGGAGCAAAGTTGGTACTATTTCTTATACCATCCAAAGAACAAGTTTCACCTACGCTGTTGAAGGAGGTGATGGATAAATATAGTATCACATCTGCACAATTGGACATGACTGCCCCTAATCGTCTTTTTGAGAACGTCTCAAACGAATTGAACTTGATTCATTATGATTTGACAAAAGGCTTCTGTAAATCAGAAGATTTCCCGTTTTTCAATCAAGATGAGCATTTAAGTATAAGTGGGCATACCATAATAGCTACAGAACTCACAAAACGCTTACAAAACTATTTAAGTGCAACGAATTTACTCAGTGTGAAAAATAGCCATGACAGATATCCTTCGTTTCATGGAGATAATCTTCTTTACCAAAGTCAAGATATAGATGGTGGTTACCTTATATGCAACCAATGCTTAGACGGAACTAACCGGCAAATAATGGTGAAGAGCTATGAAGAGCTTATACATCCCATCATCTCACAAAATGGTAGATATTTGGCATATACAGAAGGTAATCAAGAAAGCAGCGAGACTGATGTGACCGTGCGAGATATAGTCTTGAAAACAGAGCATAGGGTAAATGGGAACAAACTGTATGCTGCTATTCCCATGTTCAATCATCAAGGGACAATGTTAGCATTGCCTATATGGAACCGGAATAAAGCAAATCCTGCCAACATCGCCATCTATAGTCTTGAAAAGAACTGCATAATAAAGACAATACCATCAAAAATAGAATGTTGGAGACCGATATTCACAAATGATGACAAAAAAGTCTTATACATTCAAAAAGAGAAGTTTTTCAAAATTAAATCCTTTGACTTGGCAACAGGAGCGATTTCTGAGATACTTTCGTTACCATTTGATATATGGGATATTGCACTATCTCCTTCAGGACGCTACATTGTATTTGCTGGAAATAAAGAGGGTAATTGGGACTTGTTCTCCTATTGTTTGAAGACCAAAAAGGTAAGACAGTTGACAAAAACAAAAGGGAACGAATGGGATCCTGCATTTGGAAAATCAGATTCTGATTTGTTCTATGCAGGAACATTTGGCTTTAATGATGGTATTTTTTACAAGAAGATAGAGCTATGACAAGAAAGTTTACACTGCTTTTACTAAGTCTTGCGTGTTATGCATATTTCACGCAATGGGATGTTGTATACTTTCTTCTTTTGGCAATCTTTGTTGTCTGTTCAACCCACATAAATAACGCACCCATCAGAAAGGCTCTTGCATTTGTGACTATCGTCAGCCTCATTGCCGGATTTTTATTTTTTAAGTCTGCCACAATTAGGGGAAATATAATATTAGGGTATTCTGTATTTGCTTTCTGCGGCTTATCCTTCGTTATAGACCAATATAAAACAAGTCAAAGATATGATGTGATAGACATTCTACTTTATCTGTTTTTCTTTCCAAAAATGCTGGCTGGTCCAATTGTACGTGTTAAAGACTTTACAACACAACTTAACAAGAACGCAATGTCTAAGCACCAATTGTATCAAGGCGCAAAACTTCTTATATATGCAAGTTTCCTAAAATTTATTGTTGCTGACTTGGTTTTGAACAATGACATGACAGGAATAGGCTTAAATTTGTTGATGCAAACAATGATATGGGGCATTCGATTTTATCTTGATTTCTATGCATATTCTCTAATCGCTGTCGGTCTTGGACTCTTTGTAGGAGTCAGGTTGCCATACAATTTTAACAATCCATATGGCGCATTGACATTCCGAGATTTATGGCATCGTTGGAACATCACATTGTCTCAATGGCTAAGCAAATATGTCTATATACCACTTGGGGGAAGTAGATGCTCTGCGGCTAACACATATTTGAACATTGTCTTAACATTTGTTGTTAGTGGTCTTTGGCATGGCATAACCTTACCGTTTGTGTTGTGGGGAATTTGTCATGGCACATTAGTTTGCTTGGAACGAATTTACCTCAAATATTCAGGAAAGGCACCACTGAAATGGTCGTACAGATTATTTGTTGTTTTGACAACAATGTTCTTATGGCAACTTTTTCGTCTAACGGATTTGGAACAAATTGCAGACTTTACTGCCCAACTTTGTTCGTTGGCAGCTATCGACAAAAAAACATTGATATATGGTATCTCTGCATTTTTGTTATTATACGCAATAGAAAGACCGATAGTAAAACGGCTGATGCTTGGAAACGAGAACTTGCGATGCTATGTAATTTGCGAAGTGTCGATTCTGTCCATCATGTTGGCTGTATTAGTATTATGCCCACTTCATTATACGTTTAATTTCTTCTATCTAAAATTTTAACATGGTTGTATTAGGTATTTCAGCATATTATCATGATTCTGCCGCAGCATTGATCGTTAACGGCAAAGTAACTGCGGCCATATGTGAAGAACGATTGAGCCGTACTAAACATGATAAATCGTTTCCTAAGAGAGCAATTGCTTTTTGTGTCGAATATAGCGGTATCACATATACAGATATTGACTATGTAGTATTTTATGAGAAGCCATTAAGAAAGTTCGAACGTATCTTAACTACTCATATATTTCATGCGCCCAATGGGTTCAAAACTTTTGTAAAGGCAATGCCGATATGGTTAAAGGAACGCTTGGACATGAAATCAACGATAACGAAATCTCTGAATGAATTGTGCCATCATAGAATCAAATGGGACATACGTTTCGTTGAGCATCATTTGTCGCACGCTGCAATGGCATATTTCACATCGCCATTTGAAAATGCAGCCATTTTAGTTGTTGATGCTGTGGGTGAAAATGCCACCACATCACTATTCAAAGCCATTGATTGCAAGATTGAATGTATCAAACAACAGAGTTTTCCAAATTCTGTAGGATTGCTTTACTCTGCATTTACTTATTATTTAGGATTCCAAGTGAATTCAGATGAATATAAGGTGATGGGATTGGCTCCCTATGGAGACCTTTGTGCAGAACAAACACAACGGTTTATCAACATCATCAAGACTAAACTCGTAAGCATAGGAGATGATGGAAGCATCATTATAAACCAGAAATATTTCACTTTCATGGTTGGTCTCAGAATGGTAGTTGACCACGTGTGGGCAAATTTATTCGGTATTGCTAAAAGAGAAACTGATGCGCCAATAAAGACTGAGCACATGAATCTTGCCGCAGCTATACAATATGTGACAGAGGAAATCTTCTTGAAATTGGCTGCTCATATAAAAGCTTTGACCAAATGCAACAATATTTGCATATCTGGAGGGTGTGCGCTGAATTGTGCCGCAATGGGTAAAATCAAAGCAAGCGGTTTGTTTTCCGGTGTATTCATACCTTTTGCCCCTGGTGATGACGGAGGAGCAATCGGTGCGGCGTTGGCTTTTTATGCCCTTGCGTCTGGTAAGAGGTGTATGCCAAATGTCTCCCCATATCAAGGATGCTGCTTTAGGAATGAAGAGGTGGAAAAGACACTAAAGGATGAAAAACTTGAATTCAGTTTTCTCCAAGGAGATAATTTATACGATAAAATTGCAGTTTCATTGTCCCACGGGAATATAATTGGTTGGTTTCAAGGAAGAATGGAATTTGGTCCTCGCGCCTTAGGTAATAGAAGTATTTTGGCAGACCCACGAGACCCTTCAATGAAAGATCGTATAAATGCAAAAGTTAAATACAGGGAAACTTTTAGACCCTTCGCACCTGTAGTAACACAAGATGATGCATCTCGATTCTTTGAAGATTCTAACTCTCCATTTATGATGTCAACTACCCAGGTTGGTATGAATACGGCATTGATTCCTGCAGTTACTCATGTTGACAACACTGCAAGAATTCAAACAGTAACCAGAACATCAAATATACAACTATATAGGTTGCTTAAAGCATTTGAAAAATATTCTGGCATCCCGATATTACTGAACACGAGTTTTAATGTTATGGGAGAACCTATCGTCTGTACACCAATAGATGCTATCAAAACATTCAAGGCATCAGGCATAGACATTTTAGTAATAAATAATTATATCGTAAAAAAATGAGTTTGATAAAAGAAATTTTGGCATATATAATAGCAGAGAGAAAATGGTGGTTAGCGCCATTGGCATTTATCCTCTTGATAGTTTCATTATTAGTGTTATTCGCAGATTCTACGGTGGCTCCATTCATATACTCTCTGTTCTGATGAAAAAAGTCTTAAAATACATAAACATGGTCATAAGACCAGTCAATAAGGTTGTCGTATGGATAGCCTTGCTGTTGACATATATCATAATATGCCTATACCATTGTCTGCTTCATCAAAAAACACAGAGATGGATATATAATGAAAAGAAAGTTTCACTTGAGCAAACAAAACACTTATGGTAATCAATAAGTTAAAAAGCGCTTTGCTACTGGCTGTAGTTGTTGCAGCCACATGTAGTTGGAATCATATCGACATGAACTCGGAGGCGATATCCAGTCGTTCTCTATATAGCGCAATTCGTGACAATCAAAAAGGCGGATATGAAGTACCAAAAATCATAAGGAAAGGAATTCCTTCACAACTTTTAGAGCGGTTTTCATATAAGACATCCTACAACAAAGAAACACGTACTCCGAACTGGATAGGATAGGCTTTAACTTCAGAACATACTGATGGTGAATATGCAAGGAAAGGACATTCTTTCATACGAAAATTAAATGTGCCGTTTGTAATCTCACGGCATAAGTTTTATACAATTATTTGTTTGTTTTGAGATTAAGACACAAAGAGAGAGAGCACTCACTGGTAGGCAAGTGCGCGGTTGCTACTTGGGCAATTTTATGTTTTATACTGCTGAGTAAGATTTTGAATTTTCATACACGTGCTCTTTCGTCACAAACTTTGCCACTCAGCAGTTGGGACCAGTTTCATTATCGGACTCGGGTTGTTCCAGTAAAAATCGGCCTGTGATTAACTCAATCCCCAGTTTTATATGAAGTAGGCTAATCTTCTTTTGAGAGCTTCACACTATATCCAAGTTTCTGAAGTTCTTTCTTCAAATACTCCTTACGCTTCTGCTCTTTCTTATTGGGTACATAGTTGTCACCCAATTCTTTGTAACGTCCACCTGTTGAAAGCACATAATGAATGCATTTGAGTAAGGAATGTCCTACTGCTATCAATGCTTTCTTACTCCCCTTGCGTGGAGCTAAGCGGTTGAAACGCTCCATAAAGAATGTTCCTTTAGCTCTTGAAGCTGCCCATGCAGCCTCCACCAAAGTTTCTTTTACTTGCTTGTCACCGTGATTTGTCCTGCCGCTTTTCTTCTTACCTGCACTCTCGTTGTTCCCTGGACACATTCCTGCCCAAGAACACAGATGTGCGGATGTTGAAAAATTGGACATATCAAGACCTATCTCTGCAACAAGATCTTCACATACGCGATTTTGTATGCCCGGTATTTCGCACATGCGTTCAATTGCGTCATGATAAGAGGATAAAACGTCCTTTATACGTTTGTCAAAGTCTAGTATATCTTCTTTCAACGAAGCATTGCATTCGCGGATCTTGCCCAGCATGTAAACCTTATGTTCATCTAAACAACCAGTACATGCTTCCAACATTTCTTCTTTTGTATGCTGGCAACGGCCATGGCGAACGCTTTCTATGTCGGATAACGTAATCTGTTTGCCATCACATAGCATATCTATCAGTTTGACTGCCGTCGCACCGCTTGTATCACTCAAAACGCTTGATAATTTAATGTTGCCATCTTCAAGAATACGAATGATACGGTTCTTATTGGCCGATACAGATTGTATCAGTTTGCGACGATAGCGTGTAAGGTCACGCAGTTCGCGTTGCGCTTTGGGAGGAATAAAACTGGGCTTGAGCAATCCTGCCATCAGTAACTGGCATATCCACTCACTATCATTCTTGTCTGTCTTGTGCCCTGGAACATTCTTTATGTGACGAGCATTAACAATCCAGATGTGTGGTATGAAGCCTTCAAACACATTGTATATCGGTTTCCAATATACGCCTGTGCTTTCCATGGCCACGTGAGTGATACCCAATGATACCAACCATTCTCTCAATTGTGTCAAAGATCTCGTGAAAGTGTCAAAGCTACGAGTTTCCTTACAGATGCCCTCGCCTTGTACTGCCGCAACCACCACTTTCTTGTGGATGTCCATGCCGCAGCCTCGCGACAGAACCTGAGTGAACTGAACTACTGACATAACTGCATAAATTAGAAGATGAACTATTCTTCTGCAAATATACAGGGATGGCAACCCTTTTCATTCACTTGGGCGACTTTATTAAATTGTCATGAGGGTTTCATTATGAATATTTTGGCTGCAATGGGAGCGTATTGTTTCTTCTCAACGAAGCCTCATGTCAACTTTGACTATGAGATTCCCCCATCTGACGGGCAACTTGTAATTTGGCAATAAAATAAACTTACATAATTTTGACAGGTGACCATTTTATGGCCACCCTTTGTAGGTTGGATGGTTTTCTGCTCTTTACTTTTTAGAATATTATCTCGAACTCGCGTTAATCGACTGTGCAGACCTCGCAAGAAGCAAGGGTATGGCAGATAACCGAATGTTCACCCAACAGCACTGACATTATCAATAGGTAAAAGTAAAATCTCTGATATGGATTTCGAATCTTTCGAGAACACGATTGACAAAAACATTGAAACGGACAAGGCATCGGACAAGTTTGACCAACAGCTTCAAGCCTACAAGGATGCTGGCAATATTTTGGCTTCAGCAAAATCAGAACTTGAAACGGCAACAACTTCTTTACAAGAAAGCAAAGGACAACTTGAATAAAGCCACCGATAAAGCAGATGCGGTTACGAAAGCCATTGATAGCTTTATTGCCAAAGTGAAAGATATAAAATTCAAGGCTAAGGTTGATAATGCCGACATTGAGAAACTGACAGATAACAGAAAGAAACTCATTGGCGATGAGTCCAAACTTCTTGAAGACCACCGAAAGGAGAATAAGGAAATCTTCACTCGTCATTTCTATGATATGTCTAATATGATGTCAAGGAATGAAGGTGTGTGGTTGTCGAATGGTTGGATAAAGACTTTGCTTTGGATATTTTTGCCATGTTTCCTTTATACCGTCATTTCGATTGTTTATCTTGTCGCATCATATATAGACAAGTAAACAGAGGATGGAGTGATTTGAAATCACCTCATCCCCTTTTGGCTTTCAATTCTTATCATCATTAAACGGTAAAGAATTGAATTTATCAAAATCCGAACTGAATAATTTATCTTGTATCACACGATATTTTTCAAACTCTGATTCTGCAAAGCTCTTGGCAAATTTAGCAGAAACCTTTCCTGCATCATGTAATACGGCATCACCTCCAGCTTCAAGAATAATATCAATACGTTTAGCCCAATCTTCCATTGTCATTGGTATATGTCGATTTGCCATACGTTCAGCTAAATCAAGTACAGAGTTGACAAGTTTTCCCATATCTTCAAGTTCTACTTGTTTTAGATAGTTTTTGGCGATACTCACATCTGGCTTGACGATCTTTCCATCAGGTGCATTCTCCCAAGTGGTCAGTCCCATATGCTCTTTCTCTGCATTGGCTCTTTCTACTATAAGTTCTGCTGCGGTATGCCCATGCACTGCATAATGCATCTTATTCTGAACTTTTTTATAGAACAAACGTGTGGTAGGTGCATCCTTATTGTAGTCAACAGCTGTAGCATATATATCCGTGAGCTTTTGGTAAAATCTTCGTTCACTCAATCTAATCTCACGTATTTCTGCTAACAAATGCTCAAAATAGTCCTCACCTATGAACGAACCATTCTCCATGCGCTTCTTGTCTATGATATAGCCCCGGAGCGAGAACTGCCGGATAACATAGGTACACCATTGGCGGAATTGTGTGGCACGGATAGAGTTGACTCGATAGCCCACGGAGATAATGGCATCGAGGTTATAGAACAACGTGTTGCGCCGAACCTCTCTCGCACCTTCTTGTTGAACTACCGAGATTTTCTCGGTAGTTGCCTTCTTGTTCAATTCATTCGTATCATATATGTTCTTCAGATGCAAACCGATGTTATCAGCGGAACAATCAAAAAGCACGGCCATGGCCTTTTGCGTAGCCCATACTGTTTCATCTTTATATAGCACTTGTATGCCTTGCTCCTTACCTTCTGCCACGAAAGTCAGGAACTCTGCCGTACTGTTTCGTATTTCAATTTTCTTTGCCATAAAACTATTCGTTTACCTTTTATTTCCGACTATTGTATGTTTGGTGTCTCTTTGAAATCACCTCATTTCTTTCCTAGCACCTATGACTTTTGCAACCGTTGTTCTACAGGGAATATTACAATCACCTTAATCCAGTCGCAATTAGATAAATACACGAAACAGCTCGTATTGTTGCAAGCATAATGTGGAATACAACAAAGATAAATAATGTATTTGCTATCATAACAACTATTTGATTTGGGAAAATCTGGAATAGATCAGCTACATAATAAGCAATACATAAAAGTGCTTCAACGACTATCAAATGCGAAAATTGCAAAATCAGCAATTCATACATAGAGATTGGCTTATTCCGTTTCTTACGCTTAGTAACAAAGTTTTTCGTCTTTTCTTCCATGTGGTCGTTTGATAACAAAAGAGTCAAGGCTGCTAATGTAAAACCCAATAATGTTTCGATAAACTGCATAACTTCTTGAATGAATATGTATTGACTATTTTTGTTAGCAAATGTCGAATAGCAAAAACTTGCAATGCCTATTACTAAGGGGATATGCACTTCAAACTTTATTTCCTTCTTATTTAAGACGGAAAAATAATCTAACGGTATATACAAGAAGTCTAGATACATATTAATAATCCATTGATAAATATTTTAATTGCAAGAACATGTCTGTGGAATTAAACTCTCCTGTGTCTTCGTCTTGCACTACTTCGACAAATTCTCTCTTAATAATGAAACTTGTATCAATGATACTTTCATTATCATTTGAGAGTTTTCCTTTTATCCTAATTCTTTTTATTTTCGATTCATTGCCTGCTAATTTGTCAATGAAATCATATATGTGTTCTTTGATGCTCTTCTTTCGTTCAGCCCTAACTGACATAACTACAAACTCCTTCATTTCTTCAGATGGATTAGAGAACTGCAAGTAGTCTGCGCCCAAAATGTCTTTATCGATGTATACTTCGGCAAGTGTTACTCTTGTCATAGAATCCAAAACTTCTCGAAAATCATCACGAGGTATCATGTCAAAACAAAATTTTCCATCTATACTATTGGCGTTATCTTGCTCTGAATTGTATAGAAGCAAGGATTTGTTTAGATATTCTGTTACATTATTGCAGGTAAGCATGTTTTGTCCCGTTTCTAAGAAAAGGATAGCATTACCTTCCTTAAATTTTATGAGGCAATGAGTTTTCATTTGCTCTCCCTCAGACATTGTCTTCGGATTTTCTCTTGCCTCTACTGTATCTCGGTCCAACAATGGAGCGCGGTAGCTGTGTTTAGCACTTTTGTATAATATCTCTAGCAAAAAATAACCATTATCTTCTCTTATAGTGAAACTATCCATAAACACAAACTTGTCATTAGACATATCAAACTTGCGCTCGATAGGAGATAATGTTTGAAGATAGGAAACTAAGTCCAACAAATTTTCTTTGATGGAAAGATCAATTTCAACACCATCAATCTTGTTCCTTAAAAACAAATAATAAAAGCCTATTTTACGTTTTGCCATATAAGAACCCGTTATTCTTGATTTATAGTATTACTTCTTTTGGTGAATCTCTTTATGCGCATCCTTGGAAATAGCAATTAAATGAGCATACTTATTGTGATATTCAATAAAACTTTGTCGTATTTCATCAGATGTAAACTTTGTTATGGTTCCACCATTGATTGATAGACTGACATATTTATGTATAGAGTCAATCCCTCCATTTTTCTTTATCCAATTATCTGCAATATTAGCAAATTTGACCACATAATGGTGAATGTCGATGTGGTCTCTCGTTAATGCTATTTGCCTATATGGGCAAAGCCTACCAATTGTATCGATTTTCAACTGGTCTTTTATAGGTTTTATAGATTCTCTGCAACATATTAGAACATCTTGTCTTAATCTTCCTGTTTTTGTAAATTTATGACTAATGGAACTATCTGAAGGTATTTCCCCATCAAGTATAAGATGAAAAGATTTACAATTCTCGTCATTACCATATTCTTTAGGAATTTCCACGAAAAAGGTTATTTTCGAAGAGTTAGAAGTCCTCTCATACCAATCTTCGTGATATGTAGAAAATGCCTTTATCAAGAAATCGTAATCCAAACCTTTTGTTATAATTTTACTTCTAGAAGAACAGCAAGGGCGATTATTACAATAATGCTCTTTTATAGTTCTACATATATCAACCACTTTAGTAACTTTTGTATAATCAATAGCCTCCCATTTTATCTCGGAATAATGAATACCTTTCTTTGCCATAATTCTTTATTTTTATATTTTATCAATTGCCACAATCTCATCCAACTCCTCAAACGTTGTGTCGATGAACGTGTAACTCACCATCTTACTCGTATCTACTGGCTGATAGCAAGGGTATTGCCTACGCACGAAGCGTAGTTCAAACGCTAGGCGGATGTCGTTCTCTCCCTCTTTTTCCTCTTGTTGTTTCGCTTCCTTGGCAGAGATAGTGCGCACTCTTGTTATCTCGTACACGTCTCGCACACCCTGTCCTTTGATGTAGGGCATGAAGAAGTGAAGGTCTTGCAGGGCAATGGTGGTGGGAACTTGCTGCCTGCGTAGTAGAGTGTTGCCATACTGTCGAGGGACTTGTCCTTGACAGCTCTGCCTCGGTTGTTGTCGCCAACCAAACCGATTAGGACACGATTGCCTACCTCAATAAAAGCTCCTTTCTGAGGGATGACATTGGCAATGGTCTCGTGGCTCTTTGTTTGGATGAGCTGCTCGATAAAATGCTCTAGCAACTGGCGATTGCGTTTGTCTTTATGGCGTAAAGGAAACGCTCCAATATTCACCTCCTTGATGGTCTTGTAGAACTTCGATACTTCCACGTCTGCCGTCTCGCCGTCACCAGGGAAGAGAATGTAACCACCTATCACTTCCTTCTTTAGGGCATGACTGTCGTAGTCCTTGTAGTAAATGGCATCACGATAGCGGTGCATTTGGTTGACGGCATCATCTGGTGGAAAATCAACACCATTCTGCCGTCCGTCTATGCGGTACTTGGCAAAATATGCCTTTTTGCAGTTGGCGTCAATGTCACCAGCAAAAACTATTTCAGACTTGAGTCCAAGTCTTTTGAATGCATATTCAATAGCTCCAATACCACTAAAAGATGTGGCAAGTCGAATAGTCCTTTTGGGATGAGAAAATTCCCTCTCACCCCAAGACAATCCTTCTGTGTCTATGTTTGCCAGTGTATTTTGTATGTTGTTTTATTCATTATTATATATATGATATTGTCTCGAATGTTCGGCCTATAGTTTACTTATTCGACGTTTTCCTCCCTGACAAGGTCTGCCAGTTCAACTCCGAGGAGTTTGGCAGTCTTTATCAAACTCCCCAAGTCAGGTTGGGATGTGTTGGTACACCACTTGGATATTGTGGTTTGGTCTTTGCCCAATTGCTCAGCAAGCCATTTGTTCGTTTTCTTCTTGTCAGCCAGGACTACTTTAATCCTGTTAATGTCTTTATTTGCCATATTGCAATTATATTTATCGGCAAAAGTACACAAAAAATCCCAAAATCATGCAGTGCTGGGCTAATATTTATGATGCTTTAGCAAAATAATGAATTATTCTCAATATAAAATTATACCAACAAACTCCTTTTTCACCCGCTGTACAGTGCTCACTCCCTTGCCACACAATTTTGCTACATCACGGATGGTGTAGCCCTTCTTTAGGTACTCAATCACTTCCCGGTATTCTTCTCTCTTTTGGTTTACCGTCTTTATGCTTCCTTTCTTTCGACCAAGCCTACCACCTTTCTCTATATACCGCTTCCTTCCTGACTGCAATCGGAATGAGATATTAT
>ERZ1034973.382-NODE-382-length-31947-cov-40.337545_pt1 | contig 31947 bp, 61 predicted proteins | sample MGYA00520686_ERZ1034973 | MGnify/ENA primary metagenome ERZ1034973 (study PRJEB33766, sample SAMN09781775) | gut metagenome | biome: gut microbiome | host: Homo sapiens | place: Madagascar | study: EMG produced TPA metagenomics assembly of the PRJNA485056 data...
TGCCGCCTGCCTTGATGGGGTAGATCACCGGAATGGCCCCCGGCAGCTCCGCCGCCGCATAGGCTGCGTGGTTCTTCACGCACAAGGGCGGAAGGCCGTCTCCCAAATCGGTCATCAAGTCCTCTAAAACGCCCCGGCCATACTGCCAAGAGTCGATGGCGATGTAGGTTTGGCTGCCGTCATAGCAGAATCGGTTCCAAATGGCCTTCAGCCGCCGTGCCTGGGCCTTGCTCTGGTCCGGCGGGGGCCAATCGTCAATGTAAACCAGCTGCTTTAAAAAGCGGTCTCGTTTCAGGTATTCCCGCTGACGGGTCAGCTTTATCACCACGCAGGCGCATTTGGCGTTCTTTGCCGAATCCTCGTAGGAAACGTCATAGCCCACAATGTAAATAACCTCTTCCGGGTCCAGCTTGGGGTGCGGGTCCTTGCAACAGTGATCCGTCTCCATCACCAGCACCCGCTGGGAATCCGTCAGCACTTCGTCGGAAAGCACGGGGAACTCGTCCGCGCCGGTGTACCGGCTCTCCATTTCCCGCATCCACTTTTCCGCCGTCAGCTCCTCCCGGAGTCCCTGCGCCCATTCATAGGGCCGCATCTGCATGAGCACGATGCTCTCCCATGAAATGTCAATGGCAAAGGCGCTTTCCCCTTGGGTCATTTTTTTCATCACCTTGCACCGGGTCTGAAAGGCGTGGTTCTGCTTGCGCCCTGCGCTGGTGATGGCGTGTTTCTTGTATCCTACGAAGTTTTTGTCCCGCTCACCGCTGATGTTGTGCCAGAGACGCACGGCCGGCAGCACTACCGTGGAATACTCGTTGTAGTCAAAGGGCGGGTTTTCTTCCTGTGCGTATTCCTCCGCCGTCACGTCATGCAGGTTGTCTCCGCGCATGGCGGAGATGTAAAAGGCGCTTCCGCCGTCCGTCTCGATCTTGAAGTCATCCTTGCTCTCCGCACTGACCCGCCAGTGCTTGGCAAGGATGGGGTAATCGTGCTCAATCTGGTGGTAGGTTTTCCCGCCGATGGCGGCAAGCTGTTTATAACTTGGACCATAATAGGCGCTCTGAGCCCCCGGCCATACCAGCCCATTCACCATGGCGTACTTCATCTTTGTGCTGGTCTTTGTCAGGCTTCGGGTACCGGTGATCGCCACCTCCCGCTTCCGGGCGTAGGCCCGCACCATCACCCGCTGCATGATCTCCTCGTTGGCAAAGTCCGCTTCGTCGCTCCGCACAAGGTCCAGCAGCTTGTCCGGATACCACCGGAACACCCAGATCAGAAAGGCCCACCAGGCATCCTCATAGTCCGTGTAGTCCCGCTCCGCCGTGGGCTTCACGCTGACCCAGCCCTGCGAACTTGTCCATGCCTTTCCGGCCCGCCGTGCCATGGCTCCTCCTTACCGCTTTTTCTTCGCCGGAGGCATCTTCACCAGTCCGAGCCGCTGATATGCCTCCTTCTCCTGCTCGTTGGGTTCCTCCGCAAATTCCCCCAACTCGTCCCGCAGCCGCATCTCCGGCGGCAGGGTGGTCAGCTCAGGCCGTCCCTCGTTCTGCCGCATCCGGTTTTCGTTGATCATAAGCATCTGTTCCGCTGCGTCCATGGTGTAGGGGTATTTGCAGGATCGGCCAAACAAAATGCGGAACATTTCGTCCGGGTCGCATTGCTTCCCGTTTTTCAAAAGCCCCTTCTTTTCCAGTGCCTCCACCAGACTGTCGATCCGCAGATCGTCAATGGGCTTCGCGTCCTTTTTCCGCAGTCCCTCGCTGGACAGGTTATCCTGAACCATCTTGTTCAGCTTGGCCGCCTTGTCATATTGGCCGATGGCCCGCATCTTGTCCCGGTCCAGCGTCATTTTTGCGCAGTCCCGCAGAATAAACTCCTGCTTCACGCTTACGCCGCCCGCCGCCATCAGGTCGCTGGCCAGTGCCTCGTAAATGCGATCCAGTTCGTCATAGTCCTCAGAGGTGTAGGGGTTCTTTGCGGAGTTCTCGCCCCAGTTCTTCCGCTGCTGTGCCGTCCCTACCTTCCGGTTCCGGGCGGACTTCTCGTTGCCCACCGCCTTGGTAAACTCCCCGGCGGACAGCCCCTCGCCAAAAATCTTGGTAATGTCCGTCAACCCGTCCAGAAACCCAAGGGGTTCCCCCCGCCGCGTGTCCAGCTTCTTCAGCCGCAGGTTGTCCAGATAGGCGATCCACTTCTCGCCCACGTCCGGTTCCTTTGGCACCGCCAGCATATCAAAGGGCCGGTCAAATTCAATGCAGCAGTAAAAAAGGGCAAGGCTGTCGCTCGTGGCACGGGCAATGGCGTCATAGCGTTCCTGCTGTGCAGTCAGTTCCGCTGTATCCATCGGTTCCAGTTCCATTCGCGGCCTCCTTCCCCTAAAAAAAACAGAGAGTGAAAAGAATTTATTTCTTCTCACTCTCTATTATTCCACAAGGTTTTCCCGATTTGGTAAACTTTAGTAGCCACTTGAAAATTTTTTTATTCCGGCTCCAAACCAAGGATGTAATCCACACTCACGCCGTAAAAATCCGCCAGCGTGATCAGGGCCGACGCCTTCGGTTCCTTCATGCCGCTTTCGTAAAAGCCTACCATACCGTGGCTCATACCGCAGTATTCGGATACCCGGCGGCTGCTCACACCTCTGGCCCGCCGCAATTCCCGCAGCCGTACCGCATAGGCCGGCAGTTCCCTACCCTGCTTGTGGTCCTCAATCCTCTCCATCGTCCCCCTCCCCTTCCAGCAATTCGCAAAGCCGTTTCAGGCGCCGTTCGATGCTTTCCATCTTCCAAAGCAAAGAAAACAGCGCCAGCAGTGTGCAGGCGTATACCGTCATGGCAATATTTCCGCTGCTCGCCTCATAGACCGCAAAGCCCGCCACTACAAGCAGGATCACAAAATTTACAAGCGTCTCTGCCATGTCCTCCGCCCCCTTTCTCAGACTGCCCATACCTCTCCGGGCAAAAAGTTCTCCGTCACGTCCCCGCCAAGGGTTTTGGTCATCACGGTGATAAACCGTCCCTTGGGGTGTATCCATGTTACCCGCCCCGTCCACATCGGGCACAGTTCCACGCTTGACCGCTCACTTTTCGCCCGCTCCACCGGCAGCGTCTTGAACTTTGCCCGCACCGTCTGTCCGATCTTCATTTCCGTCCTCCATACGTCACTTTTTTCAAATCTTTGTACCGCTCAGCGTGCGGAATCAGCTCCGCCTTATCCCGGATGATCTCTTTCAGCACCCGGTCCATGTGCTCCTGACACACGTCCGCCGCCGGGTTTTTGTAGTCCAGCGCCGGCCTGTATTCTTTTCTCACCTCTGCCCATGCTTCGGTGAGCCTCATAATGCGGTCATATCCCCAGCCCTCCGTCTGGTGGATTGCGATTTGCAATGTATCAATGTCATATTGCGAGGTTATAACCATCGTTGCCTGAAGCAGCCGGTTGGTCTCGTTCTCCCACCGTTGCAAGTATCCAGATTGTTTAGCCATCTTACTTCCCCCTTAACAAGTGCAGTTTCAGCCACAGTGGAATGTCAAAAGTTTTTGTCTCCCTGTGTTTACAGTTTGTGTCTATACGGGTTCCCATCTCCGCTCATTATTGCCAGCATCTCTCGTACTTTCGGCGGAAAAATCAGTTCTTCCATACGTGCCGCCATGATCTGCCGCACAGCCTTTTTCCCCAATGGCGGTTTCTTCGGTGGTATTTCTCCCCGTCTTGCCGCTTGTGCAACAGGGTTATTCTTTGCTGCCCATCCCATGCCCAACCTCTCCTTCCGTACTTTCGCCGTCCATCTTGGCCCTCTCAATCTCAAGCGCACGTTCACGAAGGTCTCCGAATCCGTACTCATCCTGCCAGCCCAGCTCCGCAGAGGCTTTTTGGCAACTCTCACATAGATAACACGTCCACGGAGTTCCATCAAAAACACAACTGCGTTCCATCATAGTCCCTCGGCAAAATTTTCGCCCACACCCAAAGCAAACATGGTCAACCCTCGTTTTGACAACTTTTCTTCCGGCAACATCCATGTGTCATTCCTTCCCGTCCATCTTCCGCCCCTTCACAAAGCCAAGAACCGTATCTAAAATCGCCTTGTCAATGTAAGATTGCAGCGCAACGCGGTTCTCAAAAACAATCGGCATTTCTGTAAGCGATTTGTCATAAATGGTTGATTTTCTGACGATCCATTCCCCTTCCCAAAAGTCGATAGAATAACCGCTACTTTTGGCCGCCTCCATCGTTGCCGACTTTGCCACACCAGTTTTAACAAAATAGCTTTCTCGCGTTACCCACGGGTTTTTGTAAACTTTCATCCCGCACCATCCATCTTGGCCCCGCAGTGGCAGTACGGGTATTTCTCGATGTTTACTTTCACAGCAGACATGATTTCTCTGCCACAAACCGAGCAACGGTATTTTGCCTTTGTTGCCCATTCTTTAACTTGCTCCCACCGCCCATACACCACCGGGGCCACGTCGGCGGTGGGCGTATACTCAGGGTAGGAAATCATCTTAATTGCCTCCTGAATGGTGCCCTTTTCTTTTCGGTATTCTCTATTTCCAAGACTTCTGAGCAGCTCAACTGTTTTTTCTCTCTCAATGTATTCAGCCATTATCGTTTTCCCCCTTCATGCCCCTGTGTGCGCTCATCAATCAGTGCGTTCAGCCGTTTCAGCCCCTCCATTGTGATTAGACCCTGCGCATACAGATCATCCTGCAAGCGCTTAAAAGCGTCTGCCGTGTCTTTGGCGCATGGAAAGCCTTCAGCAAAGTGTTCCTTTGCAAAAACGTCCGCTTCCGGCATGGGAGCCACACATAAACGGCTGGTGTTGTTAAAATTCCGAGCCATTGTCAGCCCTCCCATAAAACGCTTCTAAGTCATCCTGTGCCTTGTCCACGAAATCAGGGCAAACTACGCACTCCGGCAAAGGGGCATCCGTCATTGGGTCAACCCATCCAAGGCAGTAGATGCGGTCTTTCTCGCCGTCATTCCATTCGTGGGACGGGCGCCCACGCTTGCCAAACGCACACTTAACCGTTGCCATCCTTCATCGCCTCCAATGCTTTCTCCGCCTCCTCGCGGGTCAGGAATACGGTCTTGCCGATTTCATTAACTGGTACGCCGAAAATGGATTTATCAACAAACCCGGCTACGATATCCCATTCAATGAATGTACAAAACAATTCCACGCGAATTGCCTTTACTCGGTATTCGCTTATGGTTTTTCGACTTGTAACCTCATACACCGTATCGCCCGCTTTGCACGGCAGCACCGCCAGCCGACCGTTCTTGTCGGCTTCTTGATATTTTTTGAGTTCCATGAGCGCGCTGTGCAATTTTGCCATTTCCAGACCGCTAAAGTGCTCCTCTTGCATTGACTTGACTTCCCCGGGCGTCAGCCCCGTGTCCTCGTAGGCGGCGAGGCGAGCCTTGAGGCGATTGCGGCAGTACAGCGCGGTGCAGTCAACCATCGGCTTACCATGCTTACCCGTCCAATCCGCTTTGCACTTCTCGCAGTCCATCATTGCCTGTCCATCGGTGTCTCGCTTCGTCAGTCGTTCCATCTTCTTACCCCCTCCACCGGCATCCGTTACAGGCCCCCTCATGGGCCAGCGTGTAGTTTCCGCACTTTAGGCACAGTTCGTTTCGCAGGGCGTTAATCTCTTTCGCCCGCGCTTCGATCAAGTCAGCGGCTCCCGCCAGATCATCGCACAGGGTAATGAGCGTTTCCCACTCATTTGCCCGCGCCCATTCCGCGTGCTCACGCAGCGAATTTACGAGGTTTGTATCTCTCATTCCTCCACCTCCGCACGCCAGAATTTCTTCCGGCACTTAATACAGTTTGTCCCTGTGGGGCAATTCCCACACAATGCTCTATCCACTTGGCAGGGGGATACCCGGACAAGCCCTGTGTCTGGATATATTGGCGCATCGGGAAACATCTTCAAGAACTCGCTTTGGCGTGTTTTGATGGGGTGTGCGACAGCCCACCGCTCGACAAACTTCACCGCCCCTACGTTATCTCCTGCTGCCCTATAATCGGTGTAGCGCATTTTTTCTTCGGTATATCCCCTTTTACTGAGACGGTCAACCTTGTCCAAAAACTCCACAGCATCCATCATTTTTCCTCCCCTTCCTCGTCCAATTCGTTGAAATACTGGCTCCCGCAGTAGGGACAGCCAACCTTCCGGAACCGCTCAAAAAAGCATTCCGGGCGCAGCTCCGAACCGTCTAAGATCAGCGGGGCTTCAAACTCCGCACCGCAGGTTTCACAGTGATACATGGTGTTTTCCTTTCTCCGGGCGGTAAACATCTCCCCGGTCCCACGCCTTCGTGGCGCAGTTCAGACCGTGATATGGTCTGGTCCGCGCCCCGCAGGAGGTGCACGCCACGATGTAGTCAAAAGGCGGCACCGCATCCTCGACCCGCTCCCCGCTGTCCAGTCCGCAGAGAGGGCAGGGGGGCAGCTTTTTCTTCCACCCTGCTCTCCGGTTCTCCCTGTTCACGGCGTTCCACCTCCCAGCATGACCTTTGCCAAAAGAACCGCCAGCAGCAGTAAAAAGCAAATTCCGCCGATCATGGCGGAGGTGTCCGCCCGCTCCCGCCGCCGCTGCTCTCTGGTCTTGCGGTTCTTCTCCGTCCGCCGCCGTTCCATCTCCCAATAAGCTTCCTGTTCCCAGTAATCGTTGCTGTGCTTCATGTCCCGCTCCTTTCGTTTCCGCATGGGAACAAAAACCGTCCCATGTCTCCCGGTTCCTCTAACGTGCCGAACCTCCGTTTGGTCACGGCGATTGGGAACTCCTCGATCTCGCTGGCCCATAGACACGTCCCGCGTCCGTTCAGTTGCTCCCAGATCAGCGGGAAACCACCTATTCCATCGAACAGGCTTGCCATTGTGGCGTCCCGCTCGTAGTTGCCGCACAGCCGTTTCAACAGCCATTTCCACGGCGGCAGGGCGATGGAGTTGCCAAGCGCCTTATACCGGGGGCTGTCCGCGTCCTTGTGGCGCTTGCCCTTGCTGTCCGTCCACTCGCCCAAGTCGGTCCAGTGGTCAGGGAAGCCTTGCAGCCGTTCGCACTCCAACGGGGTCAGACGGCGAACCACCATGTTTTGGCGGACCGTATTGTTCAGGTTCAGGCTTTGGCCTTCGCTTTCCTTTGCCTGCAAGGTTCCGTTGATCTCCCCGCCCTCGGTGAAATTTCGGCAATCTACGCTTGCGACATACGCGGCCATATCTGTTCGGTATGGGTCATTGGCTTTTGCTCTTAATGCTGGGGAAATTTCGCTTGATACCACCAGCATATCGTTGTAAGCGTCCTGCCCGTTATAGCTCCCTGCGTGTGCTCCGGGCGATAAAGTTCCGGTTGTTTTCTGGTACGTCAGCGGAATCTGATTGCCGTCGGTTCCCATCCGGGCTTGCAGACTGGGCGCTACCTCGCCGCAGTCCCGGATGACGTCGCAGGCGTGGCTCATATCAAGCACGGCGCACGGTACATGGGCATTGGCGTTCAGCGTGTGACATGGTTTTCCGAAGTCAGGAATACTCCCATTCTGCTTGCTGGTGATCTGCGTAGTATCAAACGCCATGACCGCTGGCTGGTGCCCATGCTCCTGTGCTCTCAGCGTACCGGCAACATCATGGCTCACACCCATCACATTCCCGCCCTGATCGTTCAGGCACATCACCGCCGGTTTATTCCCTCCGCACTCCGCGTTCAGCGTAGGGGCCTGTTCCTCGGCGTATCCGATGCTCCGGGCCTGTTCGCTGTTCCCCAGCTTAAACCCGGCGCATACAACCGGCTGGTTGTTCCCGCTCATGCCTGCGGAAGCGGTCAAGGTCGGTGCACGGTCATCGCTTCGTACCTCGGCCCCGCCTTGCTGAGTTGCCATGCAGAAAAGCGTCTGATCATTCCCTGCCTTAATCGTCCCGCTTTTCTCCGTCTGGACTAAGGCTCCTTTTCCGCCTCCGTCGCATCCTCCCCTGATTCGGACTGCGTAAGCAGCACCGCTTTCAGCACTGGCGGCAAGGCTTTCCCCCGCCGCTCCGCTCTCCGCAGGATACCCTGACATGCTTTGCCGCTCAAACAATATTTCCCATGCGGTGTCGCCTCCAAAATCTGCGACAAGCGCGATTCTACGGCGACGTTGGGGGACTCCCCAGTGTTGCGCATCGAGCACTCGCCACGCAACGCTCCATCGTCCTCCCATTTCATCGTGGTATCCCCCCCAGGTGTTCCAACCTTTTTCAGGCACTTCAATATCGGGGGCTTCCGGCTCTGCGACCCGGATGGCTTCTTCGAGGACGGCCGCGAAGTCTTTTCCGCCGTTGCTTGAGAAGGCTCCGGGAACATTTTCCCAGACCATATACCGAGGTCGCACAAACTCACCTGTTCGCCCCATTCTTCTGTCACGTTCTCTCATCTCCTTGATAATCCGTATTTGCTCCATATACAGGCCGGAACGCGCCCCGGCAAGTCCTGCCCTCTTTCCAGCAATGGAAAGATCCTGTCTAACAAGGTGAACCACCTATCACACAATCCACGGGTTCTACTTCATTTCCGTGAATTTTTGTGACATCTCCATAATGCTTCACCTAAATCACCCCCTCTTGCATTTTCAAATAATCGTCTCGTTTTCTTTCCCTCCGCAGCTTTCGTTTGCACCGACTTAGCAAATCCGCGTCCATGTGCATCTCCCGGCAAATGTCCGCCGGGTCTGTCCGTGCTTCCAGCAGCTCCCGCAGCTTCTGCATTTCCGCTTCCCGTAGAAGGGGTGGCCGCCCGCCGCGGCTGGTAGTCCGACCTCCGCCCGCGCAGTTCACGCATTCCGCATAGGGGCAGTGGTTCAGGCAGTAGTCGATCTGGCTCTGCCGGTCATGGGTGCATATCTCGATCCGGTCTTTCCCGTCCGCGCTGTCCCATGGCAGCACAGCCCGCACGATCACAGTTACGGTCTCCACCGGGCATATCTCCTTTCCGTTCATACCTCCCGCACGGTGATGTGCTTCATAGCCTGCATCATCTTCACCTTCATGCGGTAGGTCTTGTCTTTTTTCGTAGAGGGGCCTTTTACGTCCTCCACAACCAGATACCATGTGCCGTCCTTCCCCCGCTCCTCGTAGGAGAAGTCCGCCCGATACGTCACGGCGCGGCTTCGGTCGCCGTTGGCCGTGATGTAGCTTTCCTTCAGCGTGAATTGGGGTTGAAGCCGCAGGTCTCGGATGGCCCCGGCCTTGCTGAGCAGTGCCAGCTCGTCATACCGGGCCGCCTCCTTGCGGCTGTCAAAGGTGTGCTCCGTTCCGTTGGGCAGGGTTCGGGCAGTGGGGTGGTTATGGTGCTTGCGCTTACCCTCCGCCGCCGCTTCCGCCTTCCCCTTCTCCTCCGTCACGAACCGGGCCATTACCCTGGCCGTCCGATCAATTTGCTGGGCCTGCATCTGCTGCTGTACCTGCTTCCGGTAGCGCTCCGGCAGACTGTTTAGGTCATCCAAACAAACGCTCATCGTTTTTCCTCCTGATATTTCGGGCAATCCAGCACCTGTACCCGTTCCACCAGTCCGTCCCGATCCATGCGGGATCTCCGCCGGACCTTCCAGCCGGGAACGTCCTCAAAGCGGACCTTTCCGCTTTTTTCGTCCACCCGGCTCCATTCGCATTGCCCATAGGCCAGCTTGCAGGACCAGCACTTGTGCAGACTGTTGGAGGGGTCCTCCAATTCCTCCCGCGACCGGTATCTCCGCATACAGCTTGCCAGCGTAAAATTACCTGCCATCCCCATCGGCCTCCCCCCGGAGATAGGCCATCACCTCATCCCGGCTGCGCCGCTGGGGCCGTACCGCGTCCTTGAACCATTCCGGCGGCTTCACCGCCTCGGCTTCCGGTTTCGCTTCCGCCGCCGGCAGTGGCTTCTTCTCAGGCGCCGCCAGCTTCTCCGGCTCCGGCCCGGTGGCGATGCGCTGTACCAGCGCCCGAACCTCCGCAGGCAGGGCGTTGATCTCCCGTTCCCGTGCGGAAATGGCCCGATAGCTGCGCTGAAAGTTGCTGGACACTACGCTGTGCACCGTCTCCGTGTCCATCCGCGCCCACTCCCGCAGCGTGTTTGGACTGCCCACGATCCGCTGTACCACCGGCGGGAATTTCTCAAATTCCTCCTCCGCGCCGTACAGCCCGTTTCGGATGGCCCTTGCCACCAGACCCCACGCCTCTGCCTCCGTCATTTCCGGTTTTGCCGTCAGCAGGCGAAGTTTGGCCTTTACCTGCCCGATGGTGGGCGGGAATCCCTTTTCGTCGCTTTCGATCACGCTTTTTACCGCCGCCGCCACCAGCGCCACCTCGTCATGGGCAAACATATCCGCCCACAGTTTGATGGCGTTGCGCATATCCGGCCCGGTGGTGCTGCTGTAAAACCGGGGATAGGCCGCCGTCAGAATATCCATGATGATGCCTGTCTCCTGTCTGGTCATGTTGTGCGGCCCTCCTCCGCGTCCATCTCCGCTGCCAGCTCCGTCCAGCTTTTCCGGGGCTTGTCCGTCCGGGATGCCGCCGGGGCGGGCTTTCCCTTCCCGCTGTCCCGGCCTTCCCATGTGAGGAACTTCTGCTTCCAGTTCTTCACCGGATTCCCCTTGCTGTCCCTCCACGAGCGGCCCTGTGCGTCCGGGGTGTTAAAATACTCAAAGAACCGCCGGGGGTCCACCGTACTCTGCCGGGACGCGGCGTAGGCTTCCACCTCTTCCAGCGTGGGCGGTACGAATTTCACCGCCGTCCGCTTTCCGCTCTCCGGTGCCTTTGGCTCACTGGGGGCACTGCCCCCCATATCTTCTGAACGTAGTGAAGAAGATATATCTTCTATATCTATCTCTTTCTCTATCTCTTTCTCTCCGTAACGATGTTCGCACAATGTTCGCACATCGTTCGCACATTGTGACGATTCTCCCAGCTTTGCTCTTGCTCTGGACTCCCTCATCCGCTTTGCGGAGGAACCTTCGCTCCCAACGTTTTTCACCGCATACGGGAAGAAAAACGTGACGTCATCCGAGGTCTCCGCCAAACCGCAGGAAAGAAGGTAGTTGATCGTCACCTCCACGTTGGCCGGTTCCTCATCCAGTTCCAACGCCAGCTCATCGGCAAAGTTATCGTCGAGACCTGACCACTGCAAAATCCCATCGTGCTTCATGGCAATGAGCTGCATTTTCAGGTAAATGATGAGGTAGGTATCCCCGCCCGCCAGCTTGCGAAGTTTTTTGATCCGCTTGGACGTAAAGAAGTCATCATAGAGCCGCAGCCAGAAATACCGGTTTTCTTTCGCCATAGGTCAATTCCCTCTCTCCGTCTCCAACTCAAGAAACTCTTCAATGTCATCACATTCTTGCTCGCCTCGCACGCAAAGTGTTCGAAGCACACAGCACTTGCAGTTATCCTCTGCTTGGTTGACAAGGCACATCCGAACCATGTAGGCATATTCTTTCGTGTCCGCACAAACAATCTTCATAGCCATCCCCCCTAAATCTGCGGTACATAATCGTAGGGTTCGTCCTCTTCGGGCTGTTCCAACGGCAAAACGGCGTCCTCCTGACTGTCAAGGAATCCCGCCTTACTGTCGCTGTGTTCCATAGACTTCGCCGGTTCATGGGAGCGCGGCTTCTCACTTTCTGCCGCCAGCAGTCCCAGCACTGCCGCCATCACCGTCTGCGGGGCCACGAACTCCGCGTGAAGCTCGCTCCACTCCTTCTGTTCCCCGTCACGGGTGGTGTAGCGCCGGGTTTTCCACACGCCGCACACCAGAACGGCATCCCCTTTTTCAAGGCACGCCGCCATGCGGGTCACGTCATCGTCCCCCACGGCGGACACGTTCATGAACTCGCCCTTGGCGTACTTCATGCCAAATTCCGCTTTCGGTGTCCCCTTGGCGGTGGCCCCGGTCTTGACCTCGCGGGTCACGGTGCCGGCACACATCATGTACCGGCTCCCGTCCTCCTCCCGCGTCTTAATGGAGATCAGCATGTCTCCTCACCTCATTCCCCAAAGAAGGTGGCCGCATAGTCCATGCCCTCGCCTTGCGCATTCTGAGGGGCCTCTGCGGTCTTTTCAGCCTTTGGGGGTGTAACCATACCGGATTCGCTCTCCACGGTCTCCTGATGGGCTTCCACAGCCGCAGGCGCGGTCTCAACCACCTCTCCGGTAGATGCCACCGTGCGCTCCGGCATAGGCATATCCGGGATCATGCCCTCGTCCTCGGCGCTGGCTTCCTCCATGAGCTGGGTCTTGACCTCCGGGGACAGGGGCGCGTAGCCGCTGTTCAGCAGCTGCCGCAAAATCGTCTTGCGGCACATCCGGTCCTGCCCACCGTTGGGATCGTACCAGGGGGAACCGTTCAGCAGTTTTTCCACGTCCTTGGGGTTCATTTCCCCGCTCTGCATGGCCTTGAACTTCTCATAGCTGAACGCCTTGGAGTACCGGTCCGCATGGCGCAGGAGCCGGTCCATGGGCCAGTATTCAAAACGGAAGGTGCCGTCCTTCAGCTCGTAGTAGCCGTAGTAGCCGATAATAGGCTTACTCTGCCGTTCTTCATCGCTCTCGTACTTGGCAAGGTTCACAATGGGCTTCCCCGTCCGGCGGTCCCGGCCCTCAATCTCGCCCTCACGAATGTCCGTGCAGTCAATGTCTGCATAAAAACCGGTGGACATGGCAAGCTGGATATAACCTTTATCACGGTTCCGGCGCTTTCTCATCGCGCCGGGGTGGACTATCTCTTCACACGTTTTCGTGTGCCGCGCACTTCGGGCAGCAACTCATCCTCTGCCCTACCCCGCTACATTCATCACGGGTAGTCTCTACACTCAAATACTCAAAATGAAGCCCTTTACAGGTTTTTAATCTTCCCCTCAAATGCTGGCACAATGATGAAGGGAGTTGTTTTGTTTCTCTTGCTTCTTTTATGCTCTGGAATATCTCTTCGGTTTCTATGCACCGGACGGCTTTCTGCCTCTTTGCCACCGATTCAGGGGCATCCTTTTTACCAAGTTTGGCAACCCTCAATTTTTCTCTTGTTTCCTCAGATACGGGGTGTCCCACTTTTGGGCCTTTCAGATTGTTTGAAATCTGCTTCATCCTTGCTTCTGGGGACATTGCCGCCCACTGCCTTTTGCCGCACACTCTGAGGTGTTCCTTTTCTTCCTCGGTCAGCGGTCTGCCTCGTCCGTCTCCGCCCCTCGTCCGGTTATATCTGGGCTTGAGCTTTTCTATAAAAAACATCTCACGCTCATTCAGCATTTCTGCTGGACATTCCTCAAGAACTTCAAACGAAAAGTTTTCTAATCCATACTTGATAAACGCTCTCTTCAAAGATAGGTTGTGTTCGGCGGTTATAGTCCGGTGTTCTATAAACCGACGCTTAATGTCAATGCTTTGTCCAACATAGGTGTTGCCAGACACCTTGTTGGTGATAAGGTAAATTCCTGTCATAATTTTCTCCATTTTGAGTATCGCAGCACGGTATTGCCCCGAAAAATGAAGGGTTTCACCGTTAGCACCGCAAAAGCGGCACACCCCTGAGTAATAGGGTTCACGCAGTTTTACTTGACCATAAAAGTTTAGCCAAGAATGTACGTTGCGGTAGTCCCGTAGGGCACAACATAGTAGCCGTGGCCGAAGATCAGGCCCATGCCCTCGCCCCGAAGCGCCGCCGCTACAATGGTGCTGGGTTCACAGGCTCTCAACTGTTCGCTGGCATTCACGGCGGAGATCAGGGTGGAGGTCAGCCGCGCCGCCGCCTTGTCGCTCCGCAGAGCGCTCTGAATCATCTTCTGCATACTGGGGGCCGCGATGGCCATGGAAAACGTGGGCTTGTCCCGCTGGGTCTGGGCCGCAAAGCTGTTGGTTGCCTTCATGTCAAAATTCCTCCCTTATTCAGTCCGCGCGGCCAAAGGCAATGCCGTTGGCCCGCATATAATCCCGCAGTCCGTTCAACTGCTCCACAGTGCCTGTCACCCGGAACGAAAGCGTAATGAGGGGCGGTTCCATTGCGGCTTTCACCGCCGCTTTTACCGGCTCCGAAACGGACGGGCTTGTCTGAATGGCTCTCGCCGCCTCCACAACGGCCTGCAACCGCTCCGCTCTGGCGACTTCCTCCGCCGCCCGCGCAGCCTCGGCCTGCTGTCTGCGCTGTTCCTGTTCCGCCTTCCGCTGTTCCTCAATCTCCTTCACCCGCTTGAGCGCCTGATCCTTTTTCAGCACCGTCGGCAGATCGTGGCACTGCTTGTACTCTTCCAGCAGCGTGGTCTCGAACTCGCTGTTCAGCCCGCGGATGGCGGCAATGCTGCTGTCGCACTTGCTGATCGCCACCAGAATGTCCTTGTGGGCCTGTTCCTCGGAATAGGTGGCATTGCCCCACCGCTTGTCCATCACGGCTTCCCACGGCAGAAATTCCGCCAATTCTCCGATGCGTTCATCGAAAAAGGCCCGGATAGCGTCCAGTTTCTCTGCGCGGCGCCGCTCGTCAAAGGCTTTGATCTGGACGTCCAGATTGGCGGCAGATTCGTCGCACAGGGCCGTCAGCGCCTTGCACTTTTCCTCAAAGGGGGCGTAGCTGGCCAGCGCCGCTGCCTTCGCCATCTTCCGGCACTCGTCGATACGTCCCGCCACGGAGCGGATGTTGGCCCGGTACTTCTTCGCCGCACCGATGGCCTCCTCCGTCACCACCATGCCCCGGTAGGGAGCCAGATTCTCTTCCAGCCACACCTGACACTCCGCAAAGTTGGCGGAGATGTTAAACTCCTTCAGCGGAGTAAGATCCGTGGTAATGGCAAATTCCATTGCACTGCTCATGCGTCCGCGTCCTCCTGTTCCCCGGTGTCATAGGCCGTGATCTCCTTCAGCAGCGGCATGATCCGCTCGTCCACACGGCTCTCCGGCACGTTGATCTCCACCACCATGGACCGCTTGTCTCCGCCCTGCGTGGGAGCCATCACCTTGTCTCCCACCGTCAGCGGCAGTGCCGTCCGGTAGGTAAATGCGTTCCCCGCGTATGCCTTGTGCAGGGGCTTATAATAGCGAATGTTTACCAGCATCATGCTTTCTCCTCCTCGTCCTTTTCCTCGCCTTCGCAGTAAGCGGCTGCCAGTAAAGCGGCAATTTTCGGAAATTGCTTGCAAATACGTGACACATCAAGCAATGTCTGATGAAGCAGGTGTACCAATGTAGTGCTGTTGCAGGAGATTTCGTGACATACCTGCACACTCTCACCGTCCGAAGCCACGCAGATAAGCGCCGTGGCGTCTCTGTCCACCCGGATCTCGCCGGTTTTGGCGTTCCTCACCGTGACGTGAAACACTTCTTTTTCCATATAAATTCTCCTTTTCATGTTTAAATTTTTCGGAGTTGTGCGCCTTACAAAATCAAAGTCTGAGCGGGCATCGTCCCCGCCTCCACATGGTCCCAAAAGGCCGTCTCCTGTTCCAGCAACCATTTCAGGTCCGCCTTGTGCTCCCGCCGCTCAAAGTCATAGCGGCGCAGTGTGATGTTGCCGGACAGATCATAGAGCGCCGCATAGAGCACGGCGAAGTCATACCCGGTGGCAAGCAGCTGGTGAAGGATCTGCGTGAAATAGTTCTCAGGAACCTGATCCCGCCATTTCGCCCAGTCGATTCCCCGGCTTACCGTCGAGGTTTTGATCTCCAAAATGCCCTTCCGTCCGGTGTCCGTCTCCGTCAGTTCTCCGTCCAGCGTGGCAAAAAGCCATGGGCGGTCGCTTTGGTAGAGAATGTCATAGGCGCCGTAGTAAAGCTCGTAGCCGGGATACTGCGCCATGAAGAAGTCCCGGATGGCCGGTTCCATTCGCCGCCCCAGCTCCACGGCCTCGTTGCCGCCGAGATCAGGAGCGGCTTGCGCCCCGGTTTTCTCCTTCCACAGCGTCAGCGCCGTTTTCCATGGGCTTCGCCCAATGGCCGCCGCCGCCTCGCTGCCGCCAATGCCACGGCACCGTCCTGCCAGCCATTGTGTCCGGTCCGGGAAAGTCAGCCGTACCAACTCACCCATTTTTCAGTTCCTCCCAATACCCCATCACGGTTCTGGCATAATCGCTGTGCCCCGGATGGCCGCTGTTGTAGGCCGTCAAGGCGTTCTCTACGTCATACCGGCTCAAAAGCTCCGCCATGTAGTCGCAGGCCACCCGGAAATTTCCGAAGGGGTCCATCAGGTCTGTGACCCCCAGCCGCTCCATCCGGGCCTTGTGCCACCGGGGCTGTACCTGGCAATAGCCCCAACTGGCCCCGCCGTCCCCCTTCACGTTCCGGTAGCCGGTCTCCTTGCGGATGATCGCCAGCATCAGCGTGTACTCCACGCCGCTTTCCTCGCAGGCCGCCCGGAGATAGCTTTGCAGGTCTCCGTCCAGCGGAACATCCGCCCGGAAGTAGCCGCTGTCAAACAGCGCCGCTTCGATCTTCTCGTTCTCGTAGTCCTCCTGAACCGGCGGGGCCGTCTCAGGGTCCAGCTCCTGCCAGCGCACCAGAGAAGCATAGACCTCCGCCGGTGTATCGTCCCCGGCCAGCCGTCCCGCCGTTACCTTCGGTGCCTCCGGCTCCGGCTTCCCAGGTTCCCGCGTAAGCCACAGTGCTGCCAGCACCAGCGCTACAGACACCCACAGCAGAACCGCTCTGCGGATGGCCTTCCGCCTACGCTCCGCAGCTTCCCGCCGCGCCACGCGAAGGGCGTTTTCCAAGTGGGCTTCCCATGCGGCCTCCGCCTCGTATTCCTCAAAGGTTTTCATGTCTTTCCGTCTCCTTACAGCAAAAACAAAAAGCGCCGCCGAATGGCCCGGTATCCCCGGTTCCATCAGCAACGCTCTGCTCCTCTGCCCCAACGCTTAGGGACAGGCATCTCATTCACTTTTCCCATAGGCTTACTTGATCTCGTCCCGCCGGATGCGGATCACCTTCACGCCGTCCTTCACGGGGATCAGTTCTACGCGGTCTCCGTGGGTCAGCGCCTTTTCAATGGCTTCCAGCGTCTTCGCGCTGATATGCGTCGGTGTCATGGTCCTCTTGCTCCCTTCGTTAATAGCGGATGGCATCCCGCAGTTCCTCAATGGGTATATCCAGTGCGCGTCCCAGCTTCAGCAGTTCCTTCAGCGAAAAGTCCTGCGGGGACTTCTTCCGAGACCGTAGGGTCTGCGGCGTCATGCCCGCTTTCTCCGCCATGGTGCCCACCGGCATCCCCATGGCGGCCTGTCTGCCCCACAGCAGTGAGATCAAAACCTCGTCATTGGGCTTCCGCCCCAGCTTTACCCGCGGCATCCCGCCGCCTCCTTTCCTTTATCGCTTACCCAGAAAAGCGTTGATGAAATACTGCTGACCCTTGCCCGTCACCTTGGGCGTCTTGTTAACGCTGATGTGTCCGTCGGAATGGGAAACGCTGGTCTCCTTCACCTCAAACAAACCCATCTCCATGCTCCGCTGCGTGGGCATATTGTAATCACTGCCCTTCCGCCGAACCAAATAGCCGTTCTTCCTCATCCAGTCGAACAAACGGTTTCCGCCAATGTCCACGCCGTTCTGTTTCAAAATCTTCGCAAGGTCGAAAATCAGAATGGACGTGTGGGACGCCGCCACGCTGTCCGCAAACAGAACCTTTGGCTTGTCCTCCTCCGCCTTGGCTTCCAGCACTTGCAGTTTCTTGTTGGCGATCTGCAAGGCACGGGCCATCACCTTCTCCGGACTGTTCCAGTCCTTTTCCAGTTGAATGAAATACTGACGGGCCTGTTTGCCCTTTTCATTCCGCTGGAGCATACACAGTTCCTTTGCCATGTCGATGGTGATTTGAGCATCATCCACAATCCGCGAAACCGTTCTGCCGCCTTCGTTTTGAACCCGCTCAATTTTGAGAAGGTTGAAATCCCGCCCTGCTTCAAAGCCGTATTCGCACATTCTTGGGAACCAGTCAGCGTATTTCGCACCAATCTCCAACAAACCATGCAGGTCTCTCGCGGAAACCGTGATCCGCTCCGGATCATTCATGTTGATAGGGATCAGTTCATTCATTTTCTTCATCCTCCTTCATTCCGTCCTGCACACCCATCAGGTAAATGCGGTAAGCCACACACATAAGAGTTCCGGAAAACAGATCTTCCTCAGTTAATCCCGCCTTGGAGCCGATTTCATTCGCGTCTCTCCAACTGCTCATAACCTTTTCGAGAACTTCTTCCAGGCTTCTCCCCTTCGCAATAACGTTAAGGGGGATGTCCGATGTAATATCCATTCACATTTCTCCTTTTCGTTTTTGGTCACGCTTCGCCAGCATCCTCCGGGGTGTCCTTCCCGCAGGTCTCCATAATGCACCGCTCCAACACCGGAAGGGGAACCCGGTACATCGCCGCCAGCGTGGGCCGGACCTTTTTCGCAGGTGCCCACTTGCCGGTCTCCCACTGACTCACAACTGCCTGACTTAACATCAACGCCGCAGCCACGCCCTCCTGCGTCAAGGAAACATTGCGCCGCAGGTCTCTCAATGTCATTTTCTCACCTTCTCCATCTAAAATCTTATATTTGGCGTGGTTTCGCTTGACAACCTCATAAAGTAACGATACAATAAAACTGCCAGAAATATTGAAAAAACGCCACTCTATGAGGGGTCGGCTTTTTGCACGCCATCTGGATATGAGGATATAATACCTGATATTTTATAAGATGTCAATGTTAAAACATTATAATTTATAAGTTTGTTATTATACACATTTTAAGGTGGGTCTTTTTATGTTTTTTGACCAATATGAAATGCTTTGCCGAAACGCAAAGAAGTCGCCTAACGGTGTTGCCAAAGAACTTGGATACAATTCCGCTTCCGTAACTCAATGGAAAAAGGGGTCTACTCCAAGAGATGACAAGTTGGAGCAGCTTTGCAAGTATTTTAACGTTAAACCCGGCTATATTCTTGGCTACACGCCGGATGCTCAAATTGACGTTACAAAGTACAAAATTGAAAAACTCACAAAAAAGTGGGCTAAATGCAAAGACGAGGATGAACGGCAGAAACTTGCCTTGGAGATCGACGGTCTGCAAGAATCGCTCCATGACCTCACTTTTATCCAGACCATCGAGGCTGCGGCTGACCGTCAGGCCAAAAAAAATACCCGCCCCGCCAAAAGCGGGACGGGCAGCGGCTACGCAAAAGCCATCTATGAATTTGTCGATTCCTGCGGAGAGGATCAGTTATCCGACCTCGCGCAGTACGTTGAGTTTTTGAAAAGCCGCCAGGGGAAGCCTACTACCTGATTCCCGGTTTACTTCGGTGCGCCGAACGCCCCGCATTGAATGACTTCCCACAGCTTTTTCATGCTTTCATCCGACAGCCCTTTGATCTGGTGCTTCAATTCCTCACGGAGACCAGCGTCGGTATGAAGGTCCGCTTCTGTTGATTCCATTTCTACACATACAAGTCCTTTCTCCCCATCCGTTCCGTTTTTCTCCCTTGCCCCCTGAAGCTGTGATGGAGGGCCGCCGCCCCAGCCACGAAAGCGGCGGCCCGTTAAGACCTGCTGCTTGGGGGTGCGGTAGGTCTGCTTTTATCGTACCATCAAGGCTTCAAGTTTGATAGTCTTAATACACACGATTTCGGTGTTGATACACACGATTTCTACTGTCAGTCTAAACATTTTGGCAATTTTCAACAAGGAGGTGCTCTTCGTATGCTGTCATTGATTGACCAGTGCCGCGCGGCAAAAGAAGAAAAACACATCACCAACAAGGATATCGCGGACGGCAGCGGAGTTCCTCTCAACACGGTGAACAATATGTTCCGTGCCACCACCCATTCCCCTACGTTGGAAACTCTCGGCCCCATCTGCGTTTTCCTCGGAATTTCCATTGACCAGTTTTTGGGGATGAAACCAACGGAAAATTCTCCGCCCCCGGAAACCGTTGAGGAAATCGTAAACCGGGAACTGGACGTCTACCGTCAGGAGATCAACGGCCTGAACGCCCAGAACGAGATCCTGCGTGAGTTCGTCAACCACCAGAACCGCGGTATCCGTATGCGGAACTTTCTTTTGTTCCTGCTGCTTGTTCTTCTGATCTTCGCCTTGGCTTACGCCGCATATCTGGACTTGCACTGTCTAAACTTCGGTTTCTTCCACGGCTGATACACACGGGAGGTGTGCGCATGAAATGCAAAAACTGTAAGCGCGTCATTGACGATGATTCCATCTTCTGCAAGTGGTGCGGCGAACGCCAGATCAGGGAGCGCAAAAAGAAGGGCGAGATCAAAGTCCCCTCCCCTCGCCAGCTCAAGTCCGGCAAGTGGAACATCGAACTGCGGGCTGAAGGGCAGAGTATCACGGAGGATACCGCCGCTCTCTGCGAAGCCAAGGCCCGCGCCATCCGCGCCGGCTTTCTGGAAGCTAAAAAGGACGCAAAATGCAGTCTCACGCTTCTTCAGGCAATCGACAGTTATTTGGAGAAAAATCAATCTCTATCCCCGTCAACAATTCGTGGATATGAATGTATCAAAAAGAATCGCTTTCCCGGAAAGATCAACGCCAAAATACAAGACCTTTCAAACTGGCAGCAGGAGATCGACGAGGCCAGTGAAACTCTGTCCCCTAAAACGGTGTATAATTCATGGGGCCTTGTTTGCACCGTGATGCGGGATAATCACATCGCTCCGCCGGAAGTCCGGCTCCCTCAACGCATAAAAAAAGACCTTCCCTGGCTGACCTACCAGCAGATCCTTGTTTTTGTGGACGCTGTGAGCGGCAGCCGGTTTGAAGTGGGCGCATTGCTGGCCCTTCACAGCCTCCGCCGTTCTGAGATATTCGGCATTTCCTGGGAAAATATAGACTTGAAGAAAAAGCGAATCACCGTTCAGGGTGCACGGGTCATGGATAAAAACGGAAACTTCGTGTACAAAAAGACCAACAAAAACGTTTCGTCTCAACGCACGATCCAAATTATGATCCCGGCCCTTTACGAGCTGCTTTCGCAGCGGAAAAGCGCCGGCCTTCCCATTCTGGATTGTACTGAAAATTCTTTGCGCGGCGGCATCAACCTGATCTGCAAAAAGAATGACCTTCCTGAGTGCGGTGTTCACGGACTTCGCCGCTCCTTTGCTTCCCTCGGTTTCCATCTTGGGCTAAGCGAATTGGAAGTACAAGAAATCGGCGGATGGAGCGATCATAACACCGTTCATAAGATTTATCTCAAACTCGCCAGAGAGGACCGTCTCAACGCCGAAAACAAAATGGAGCGGTTTTACAAAAACCGAGGCGATGACCCAGATTCGGATGCAGAACACCCCCTCGATCAAAAGCCTTGCGCCTCCGCCTGACTTTTTGCCGCCCTCCCTATGTTCCCCACCGCCAAACCTCACATTTTACGAACGATTTTACGAACGCCGCAAAACGCCCATTCATTTTCAACGGTTATAGCCATTTATTAGTGGGTTCGACTCCCGCCACTCGGACCAACCCCACAATCCTTGTGATTGTGGGGTTTTCCTTATATTTCAACGGGTTCAGCCGTTTTTGAATGGTAAAAATATTTTCCATTACGACAATAAAAATACCAAATGCAAGGTGTTTTATCTTCAATTTTACGAACGGTTTTACGAACGGAAAACCCCCGCTTCAAAAGCGAGGGTTTTTCTTTTGCATTATTTGGCTTGCACGTCATCTACATAGCACCAGCTTTGGGGCGGGCGCTTGATTGTCACCGGCTCCAAGCCAAATTTCGTTTCACGCAGACGAGTAAACTCGTCCAACCCCTTCGGCTTGTCATAGATGCGCAGGTCGGAGATGTGCCAGCCGTAGCCATGGTAATGTCCAAGATAGCCGAGCAACTCATCGTCTGTCATGGTCACACACAGGCCACACTTTTCTTCGGCAGCTTGCTTGTAAACGGATAGGTCCCCAGCCTTAAAAAGAAAATCCGTGCTATTCTTGTCAATCTTGTAAATCCGGTCACAGGTAAACTCCGCAATGACCTTGCCCCATGAGCCGCGCAGTCTGCGTGCGTCGCTACCCTGTGAGCAATAGATATAGGCCTTAAACGGCGTCGGCAAATTTGGCCTGGTCTTTCTGACTTCAATGGTCTTTTCGTAGCTGGCGATCTTCTTCACCCACTTGGGGCGGATGCTCAGCATAACAGCCTTACTCATCCTTCATCGCCTCCAATGTTTTCTTTGCCTCCTCGTGGGTGAGGAATACGGTCTTGCCGATTTCATCAACCGGTACGCCGAAAATGGATTTATCAACAAACCCGGCTACAATATCCCATTCAATGAATGTACAAAACAATTCCACGCGAATTGCCTTTACTCGGTATTCGCTTATGGTTTTTCGACTTGTAACCTCATACACCGTATCTCCCGCCTTGCACGGCGGCACCACCAGCCGCCCGTCTCTGTCGGCCTCGGTCAGATCGCGGATGCGATTGAGCAATGCAAGCTGCTCCGTCAGCGTTTTCGATTCTTCCAGCGCGTAATCAAACAGTTTTCCCAACGCGGTTACTTCTTCCGGCGTCCGCCCCGTCTCTTCGTAGGCGGCAAGGCGGTTTGCCGCCTCACCGCTTCCGCAATGATAAGACCAACACCCGTATTCTTCGTTCCAATAGGTCAATCGCTCCATCTGATTACCTCCAAACCATATCGCATTTGTGGACTGCGCAAACTGTCATTCCCATTTTTATCTCCCCACCTTCTCCAAAAACTCATCGATCCTGCCCTTGTCTGCCACAACAACCTCTTTCTCGATTTTCTCGGCGTAGGCCCGCTCTAACCGTGCCCCAGAACTCTCACGCCAGTCCGGTAGCAGAACCACGCAGTCCGCACAGTCGATCATGGCAAAGCAGATACGCATATAATTGCCCTGCTCCATGCCGGAGGGGAGGTTCGCCGGGTTAATGACGCAATGTCCCATGGCAGTGAGGGCTTGCTCTGCCTTTGAAAACTTCTCCCGGTAGTTCGTATCCCCAGTGATCTTCCCGGCAACATACACACGCAGGTGTGCCCCAACCTGCATATCAAACGCCCGCTTTGCGGGCCGCTGCTTGCTTACAACTCTGATGTATTCAACCATTCTTACTCTCCTTTGCATCCCGCATACGCAGTTCATTGACGGCCTCAACAAGCTCGTTGATCTTCTTCATGTAACTAATCAATGTAGAGTCAACCGTAGAGTTACGAATAAAACGTTCAGTATAATCCAAAGGCTCAATCTTGTCATCATCCTTATCTTCAGCCTTCTTAGTAAAATCATACTGGCCGATGCGTTTGTACCCCGGAAACCCTCTCTCATACTCATAAACCGTAATGCAATCACTATTGCCGTCCGTATACAGGACGAAAAGTTCGTAGAAACCGCGCGCCTTGCACTGCTCACATTGGCAGATGGACTGAATATAACCGACCCGACCAGTAGCATCTTCAACGTAGTCCCCAACGCGAAAATCATACTTCATCAAAAATTCCCCCTTTAATTCAAAAAATCATCTGACACAAAGAAAACCCGCACTGGAACGCCGCGCCGGTCAGCAGCAGCATCAGGAACGCCAGCGCGCCCTTGTCCCATTCTTTGCAGATGCCGTAACAGGCCCACCCGCAAAGGCAGATCGGAATAAATAGCAGAATCGCCAGTTTAGCCATTTTTATTTCCTGCTCCCATCTCCGGCCGCGTCAGCGGACGGTACACCGTCTGAATATCATTCTTCCATGGCGTCAGCCAGACGCACCACATCACGTCCATCAGCGGACGTCCCTTCTCTCCTGGCATCCGCTTCTTGAAAAAGAAATCCGGGCGCCACGTCAGCGGCAGAATGTAGCTGGGTGGGATCTCGTCAAACAGTTTCCGCCGGCACGTTGCGTTCCAATACTGCGACTTGAGCAGAAACGCAAAAGGCTTGCCCAGCTCCGCTGCTCTGCGGATAAATGCCTCCGCCAGCGAAAAAGGCGGGTTCGTGATGATCCAATCAGCCGCGTCAATGCTGGACTTCAAGAAGTCCGTCCCATTCAGAATGTCCGTTGTATAGATGGTTTCAAAGTAAGTTTGAAGCACACCAGCCATATCGCCCTCTCCCGTTGCCGGTTCCCATACGGACGTTGTGCGCGGAAGATTCAAAAAGCGCATAAGCGCCACCGTTACATCCGGCGGCGTGGGATAGAAGTCTGACTGACTCCGCCCATACGCACTGTTCCCGCCAGCTATCCTGCTTGCATTCAAGCTATCCATCCTTTTTCCCTCCCTCGATCACGGTAAATGCCCCGCGGCGCTTAACCGCCACACGAGCCTCCTTCTGCTTCACCTGTTCCAGATACTCTTTATGCTTCGCCGGTAGGCGAAATTTTTCACACGATTTTCGCCATTGGCTCCGCTTCGTATAGTCCCCATCGAACCACTTGCACTCATCACAGCAATAGCAGACGTCCTCCACGTCCTTGATCTCTCCCGGCGTGAAGTATGCGCTGAATAACTCGCAGTTATAGAGACAGTTGTTGCAGACACACCCATAACAGCTCATTTCGCATCTCCGTCAGCCGGAACGTTCTTATCCGCAAAATAAAGATGTCCTCCGCCAATTTCTCTGATAAGCGTATCAACCTGCCAGTGCATAAAGACTTGCTTATGAACCGTTTTTCCGTGCCAGAAAAAATACTGCGTCTCCGGGGAATGCAGAAAGTCCTCAATGCTCTTGACCCGCACCTTCTGTTTGTATTTCCGAACGTATGCCATGTCTCTCGACCTCCTACTGCTTTACGTCTCAAGGCCAATTTCCGTGATCGTCATTCCGATGACAATTCCTGTTTTATCGAAAATCACATCTTCGCACGTTCCACCAAACCGCAAAACTCCATTTACCTCAACGAAGCCTTCCGGGTCCCACTTGATAGACTTGACAATACCAATCCTTTTAGAAGTACCGTCTGCCCGAAACCGAATGACCGGGACGTTCGTATCCCCCTTGCATGAATTTTTAATGGCATCGATCGTATAAACAACACCGTTCGCATCCCGGAAGCGTGGGGCGTGGTCGCAACCACCTCTATCGTAATTCTCATAAACAGGAAATCTCGCGTGAAATTCAACTGGTGTACATCTCATAAATCTGACCTCCCATTCTGCCGACTGCGGAGAATTTCAATACAATTTCTCACAAAGTCAGCCGTAGCGGCTTCAATGTTCATTGCCGAGAGAATCATCTGAAGTTCGTCCACAAGATACTTCTGTTCTCTAACGCCACTATAGGCAAACCGTCGGATGTAGTTTCCCACCGTAACGGGCGTTGGGATATTCTTTCCCATTTGGTTTGCGAGCCGCTGTATCTCACGCCCCATTTGATAGGTTCTCACAACAATGGGGAACCCAGTCCTTTCAGACATTTCGATAAGCATGGTTGTTTTACCGCTCCGCCTCTCACCAACGTAAATTGTGCTCATTGGAAATCATCCTTTCAACTATCAGTTATAACATCTCTCGTCTCAGCCTAAGACCCTTTCCCACACCGCTTGCGCCCCTTCTTTAGAGATGCTGCCGTGCGGCTTTTCGGAAAGGTCAGGTATCGGGGGTTCGCGTAGCGGAGGACATGGTACAGTCTATCCAGCCCACAATTGATCGTCCTGCTGACTGTTGCCTTGGCTACCCCTAACTCTTGACCGATATCCTTCATGCTCATGCCATAGACGAAAAACATCTCCATATACTTCCTCTGTGTATCCGTCAGTTCTTCGTCCATCGCCACCCGCAAGGCGTTTAGCGTATGGGCATGGAAATCCGCTTCTTCAGCAAACTCCCCTTGCAGCCACGCCGCATACTGGCTCTTGTCTCCCCAAAACTCAAACAATGACACACAGCGCTCAGAACTCCCGCTTGGCATTCACGCTCACCTCCATTGCCATGGCTTCACAAAAGTTCTCCTATCTTTAGCATAGCAACCCCCTCCAATAGGGTTTTTGCACACACGTTTCACCTACCGCCTACCGGCACGTCACCTACCGCCTACCGGCACGTCACCTACCGACCGCCTGCGCTCCGCCCGCGCCGCGCAACCTAAGTACGTATTCCCCACATAAGCGAAGCGTTTTTATAAAATTTTTTTTGGACCCCTTTTTGACTTTTCCGCTTTTTTCCACCGGTTTTTTAAACTACCCCCCCTATATCGGAGGAAAAAGGACACGGGTGCGAGAACATGGGTTGAAGAGAACGTGAGAGGAGGGGGAAGAGTTGTGGAGAGATTCTGCGCCGATCCGGTGGCCAGGTCTGTAAACCACCCCCCCCACCCAGCCGGGGCCGTGGTCAGATGGTCAGATGGTCAGCCGGTGCCATTGGAGCGGAGGCGGGGCCGCTGGGCAGGTCTCGGAGAGGGTGAAAACCTGTTGCAAATGCCCGAACTGTTGCCATAATAAGCAATTAGGGCAACAGTTACCGCCTTTTTTGGTGGCAAATGCAACAACGGCCCATGCCGCCCTTGTGCAACCTGACGAAAGGCGGCGGGAGCCGGGGCCGCTGCCGGTTCTCTGGCCTTCGGTGCCGGTGGTGGTGGCCGTCCTCCGATGGTCGGCGGCTGGCCCGCTGACGGTTCCCGGTCTGGCATGGTCGGCGGTGGCCGTGGTGGCCAATCCGATGCAATCAGCCGGAACAGGCCCCCGGCGGTGACTCCTCCACCCCTTCCCCTTTTTCCCTTGTCCATTGCTTCCGGTCCTGCGGGAGTGCTCCGCGCTTTTCTTCATCCGGGTAAAGCGTCCGGGGGTCTCCGTGGGTGCATTTGTGTATACTCTAATAGACCGCGCCCGCAATAAACGCGCCCGCGCGCATAGGGGTTAAAAATAGCCGTCTGGCATGGCTCAGGATGCAAGCGGCTGCGCGGCGTGGGTCTGTGGTGCGGTGCTGGGCGGTATTGCTCAGAGGGCACAAGAAAAGCCCGCGGGGGCATTCCCTGCGGGCTGGTGGTGGCGGGTGGTATCAGGTCAGAAACAGTTCGCCGTTTATCTCAAGGCTCACGGCCTCTTGTTTCATCTCGCGTTTGATCTTCTGGCAGATGGCGACGATCTCGGCGCCGTGGCGCTCGATGTCCTCTGCTGCGGCGTTGCTGTAAACGATGGTCACGGCCTCGCCCACGAGTCCAGCGGACTGGCTCACCCAGTAGCCGCGGGCCTCGGTGGCGGTGGCTCCGCCAAACATGGCGGATAGCTTCGCGGCGACTTCCTCCACCTGCTGCCGGTTGTCGGTGGGGTGGTCGGTGTCGGTGGTGCTCGGTACATAGATAGCCACGCGGGAGTCGAGACGGACGACGCCGGAAAGGGTATCAAAAAAACTCTTTTTCATTTCGTGTTCCTCCTAAAATCTTTTCGTGGTAGTGGTTGGTGATCGGCGGGGCCGGTGTCCCGGCCCCGTGGCGGTTACTCTGCTACGATATAATCATTTCTCATGCAGCCGATCAAAGCACGGGCACTGCTGGCGACCCGCTCCGCCTCTTCTCGGCGGTGGGCGTCGCTCCGCTTCGTAGTGCATCAATGGCGGCGCGGAGTTCGTCAAGATCCATATTGTAAGCGTCTTTGCTCGTCATGGCGTGTTCCTTTCCGGCCTGGTGGGCCTCGGTGGTGTTGTCCTGTTCTTTATGATCTCATTATATATGGGTAAACCCCATATTTCAATAGTCAATTCCTACAAAAGTAAACCCCATATTTTGTATAATATTTATGGGGTAAACCCCTTGTTTTTCTGCTCCCGGACCCCTATAATAATAGATGTCAAGAGAATAGCACCAAACCACCGGACCGGCGGCCGCTTCGCCGGAGAAAGGACAAGATCATGAAATATACTTACAAGTGCTTTGAAGATAATGCGGGTTGTCTGCACCTGGCGGTGCTGGATGATTCCGGGGCCTGTGTCTATTACCTGGCAGACCAAGACCGGGCGTTGATCCGCGAAACGCTGGACGCACTCCGCGCCGGTGGGGACCCGATTGCTGACGGATGGGAGGTCGGAGAACCGGACCCGGCTGCTTGCTATGCGTGGATCGTCGATGCTGTCAACCGCCGCAACGGTGGAGCGGAAGAGATTGAGCTTTAACCCACACAGAACAGCGACCCGGAAAAACTCCGGGCCGCTCCACCCTATGAAAGCGAGGTAAAACCATGCCCAGACCCAGAACCAGCACCACCAGAACAGACGCCCAAAGACGGGCGGAAAACAAGTATAAAAACAAGGCGCAAATTGTGCTTGCTTGCCGGATGGACCGCCAGACGGGAGAACGCTATAAGGCCATTTGCGCCGAACGCGGCACCACGCCCAACGCCGAAATCAAAGCCTTTATTTTGTCCCAGCTGGGCGAACAGCCCAGCAACTAACCCCAAAACGCAGAACAGCGACCCGGAAAAACTCCGGGCCGCTGCTTTTTTATGCCGTTTTTTTCAATCCGTCACGCGTTCGCCATTGGGCAAAATGAAAGATGTTTCAAACCCACAGCCAACGGCCCCGGCAACGTCCTTCAGATCCGCAGGGGTAAACCCCTCCCGCTTCATCTTTTGTGAAAACGCCTGCGGGCTGCTCCCGCAGCGCCTCGCCAACTCTGAAACGCTGATCCCCAGCTTTACGCATAAAATTTTAATCTGCTCCGATGTCGGCACAATATCACCTCTTTTCGCTTTTAATATAAACGTTCTTGTTTGCATTGTCAACTATCGTTTTTTGAAAATAAACGGTAAAGTTTAAATTTACCTATTGACATTATAAACATTATCGTTTATACTATAAACATCAAGGGAACAAAACGAAACCGACAGGAGGCCCACACTATGAGTTTTCCCCTTTTTATCCTCGTTCTGGGCGCTGGCACCTTTGCCCGCCTGATGTTCCGCGTGGTGGATCTCATCGAGGCCCGCCGCTAAATCAAAATCAAGGAGGATCGCCAAATGACCACTTATAAAACCCGCAAAGCCGCCGCCCGTGATGCGGCGATCATGGCCCAGCAGGAAGCCGCCGAACAGGTGCAAAGCTGGGAAGAAGTCGCAGAGACCGCCGACCGTCTGGAACGGCTGGCCCGCCGTTTCGGTCTCCTGCGGGAGTTCCGGGAAAACGGCCTTATCTGAACAAAGAAGGAGGATCACCCCATGTTTAACAGTCTTTATCATGCCGAGATCGGCGGCGGCTACACCCTCCGCCGGAAAGTCATCATCAACGCCGAAGACCTGCGGCCCCTGGGCGGTCAAATTGAGGTTGTCGCCATCATCGAGAACGGCGACGAGCTGAACAGCACCACCGTTACAACGGAGGCCGCCGCGCTGGCCGCATTTCATTCCATGATCCAGCAGTACGCCGAACCCCTGCAAAAAGCTGTGGATGCCGCCGGACTGGTTCCGGGCCGGAAATATACCCTTGTGTATCTCTCCGAGTTCGGTTTCCCCATCGCGGAGAAAATCACCTTTCACGGCTGCACCTTCACCACCTACGCCCAGCACGCCGACGTTGTGCGCCTGACCTACACCCCATACCGCAAGCGCTCCACCCGCAGCCGGTTATTTTGCGGCGCTTCCCTGCTGATCTTCAACGGCTGGCAGGAGCTGCCGGAAACCGCCACGCACGAAACCCTGAAGGAGGACGAGAAAGTCAAGATCACCCGCAGCAAATACGAAAGTTTTTCATCTTCCTACATCGAGGATGCCGCCGCCCTGCTGTCTGATCCGGTGCTGATCTTCAAGCGCTACCAGACCGGCGCCAACGGCAAAGTTTACGCCTGAACAGCCACCCCGGACACCTTGGAGCCGCCGCACCGATAAAAGCGACGGCACCCCAGAAAGCCAAAATCTACACATTCAAAACACATTTCAGGAGGATTTTACTATGACTGACAAGAACAACCGCACCATGAAAACCGGCGACGTGGTGGAGATCACCGGCGCATACTTCAAGAATGACAACGGCCTTTACTTCGTCGAGCACACCCCCGGCGATCCGAATTGGAGCGGCCGGGATCACTGCCTCCGGCGCATCAAGCGCAACGGCGAGTTGAGCGCCGCAAAAGATAATATTTGCTTCTGGCCCATTCACTCCTTTGTGAACAGCCGGGACAAGCGGGCCGCCGCGAACCAGTGGAACCAGGAGCACGCGGAAATCGAAATCAAGACCTTCCCCCACACAGAACACATTGCCGCCTATTTTGCAAGAGAGGCGGACAGCCTGGACGCAACGATCAAGCACTATACATGGGACTTTGGCGAGGACTGCCAGACCGTCAAGGACACGAAAGAAACGCAAGCCTTTTACCGCTCTGTTGCTGACGGTCTCCGGGCTGAACAGCCCACCGCCGCCACCGCACAGCCCAGCGCAGCCACCACCGCACAGCCCGAACAGCAGACCCCCGCTACCGGCACAGGTGCAGAAGCGCCCGCAGAACAGCCGGAGGCCACCACCGCAGAACAGGCAGAACAGCCCACCCCGGAAAATCGGCCTGAAACGGTCCCGCCTTATGGTTCCATCGACGAGGAAACCGCCCGGAACGCCCACTATTGCGTCCACATGGGCGATTACAAACCCGGCAGCGCCACGGCCAGTTATCAAAATTCCGTGAACAGCGCCGCCCAGCTGGTAGAACAGCAGAAGGCCCGCGTCAGCGCCTTTTATCATGACAAACTGGACGCCCTGCTGAACAGCTACGCCCGCCGTCTTGCCGCTTGGACCAACGATTACAACCGCAACCAGGCCAGCTATCCCAGCCAGTTTATCGCCGGGGCGGGCAACTACAACATGAAAAAGCACAACCGCCAAATGGTGCGGGAGGACTCCCTGTGGGAGGAATACCGGCAGATCGAGGCGATTCTGGACAAGATCCGCAGTGTCGGCACCGGCCCGGTGGATCTGGCCGACCCCCACGCCCGCGAAATGCTCACCGAACGCCTGAACAGCCAACGCCAGATGTTGGAGGATGCCAAAACCGCCAACGCCTATTACCGCAAGCACAAAACGCTGGAAGGCTGCCCCGGTCTCAGCGAGAAAAGCCGCGCATGGCTGACCCGTCCCGGCGTGTTCGCCTCCGGTGACGGCTCCCCCATCTCCCTGTACGGCTCCCCCTTCCCCGCTTACGAGCTGGCCAGCATCCGGGGCAAAATCGAGCGGACAGAACAGCGCCTTGCGGAGCTTGACCTCAGAGAACAGCAGGCCGCCGAGCCTCAGACCGGCACCGCCTTTGACGGCGGCCAGATCGTCCGCAATATCGACCTGAACAGACTGCAAATCCTCTTTGACACCATCCCCGACGCCGACACCCGCGCCGCTTTGAAGCAAAACGGCTTCCGCTGGTCTCCGAAAAATCAGGCATGGCAGCGCCAGCTCACCGACAACGCCGAACGCGCCGCCCGTCAGGTCCTCCGCCTTGCCTGAACAGCATCAAAAACCCCCTTGGCCCACCCTGCTACAATGAAATTAAGAACTGAACAGCCCAGCCCCGGAGGTCACGAGGGCAGAAAGGAAACATCATGGAACTGACCGCAGCCGACAAGAAAATGCTTCTGGAGTGGGGCAACACGGAACGCGACTTCCGCCAGATCGAAGAGGCGTTCAAGAAGAGCAACACGAAATACACGCTGGACAGCAAGCCGATTACCCGCGAGAAGGCCGTTTCTTTGCTGGGTCAGCGTCAGTATCTGGCCGGTATTGCTCGCAGCGCCTTTCATTACACAGCCGTACAAGTTACCCCCAGCGGGCAGATCGTGGATTTTGATTCTTCCCGGATGTTCCGGTAAGGAATCCGCCGCCAAGCCCAACGAAAACTTGAATACGAAAGGGAAATTTACCATGAACGACCGCGCAGAAAGGAGCACAACCATGAAAACCGCCGGATATTGGGAGTGCAGAAACGAGATCAGCGCCGCGCGCCTCCCCACCCCGCACAAGTACGAACCGTTTACCGAGCTTTTCGACGTGGACAAACTCGACGCCATCCGCGACAAATACGGCGTTGACCTTTACCGCGAGTGCTACGCAG
>ERZ1034973.387-NODE-387-length-31758-cov-11.034823_pt1 | contig 31758 bp, 29 predicted proteins | sample MGYA00520686_ERZ1034973 | MGnify/ENA primary metagenome ERZ1034973 (study PRJEB33766, sample SAMN09781775) | gut metagenome | biome: gut microbiome | host: Homo sapiens | place: Madagascar | study: EMG produced TPA metagenomics assembly of the PRJNA485056 data...
ATTGCAAATCTGCCTGCGCTTTTATTCTTTTTACAAAAAACTCGATATTCAACCTTATAAAAACTTATTTTGACATTTTTACAAAAAATGTCATTGACACTAAAAGACCGATTATATAAACTAAAACCGATAAGTGACTTTTGGAGGTTACCACTTAAATGGCTTACACATACAATGTTGAAAAACAGCACGAAAAAGGCAAATGGCATGCCATTGAGCGAATCAACAATCTTGTTGACAAAGACTCTTTCATGGAGATTTATTCTGGAGTTCGTCATAACTGCACAAGTTTTGGAATGGAAAAGAAAGACATTCCTTATGATGGCGTAATCACAGGATTCGGAACAATAAACGGAAGAAAAGTGGCGGTTTACGCGCAGGACTTCACAGTTCAGGGCGGCTCGCTTGGCTTAATGCACGGAAAGAAAATCGCTGAGCTTATCGACAAAGCGATTCAGGCGCGATGTCCGGTTATCGGAATCAACGATTCGGGCGGAGCGCGCATCCAGGAAGGTGTTGATGCCCTTTGCGGTTACGGCGACCTTTTCTATCAGAATGTACGCGCATCCGGCTCAGTTCCGCAGATTTCAATTATCGCAGGTCCTTGCGCAGGCGGAGCGGTTTATTCACCGGGAATCACCGACTTTATTTTTGCCGTGGACAAAATTTCCCAGCTTTTTATCACCGGACCAAAAGTTGTAAAATCCGTAATGTTCATGGACATTTCCGCGGAAGACCTTGGCGGAGCTTCAATCCATTCAAAAAAATCCGGAGTTGCCCAGTTCCGCTGTATTTCTGAACCGGAATGCTTTGAAAAAGTACGAAAACTTCTTGATTACATTCCTCACTACTACGGCGATGAGATTGTCCAGGCCGCAAAGTTCAAGTACGATGAACACAAAAAAACAAGGCACATTGGAAAAATCCTTCCGGAAAACACGCACAAAGGCTATGATATCCGCGAAGTTATTGAAGATGTTACGGATGACGGCTCATTCTTTGAAACATCAGAAGAATTCGCGATTAACTGCGTAACAGGATTTGCAAAAGTTGAAGGACGTTCAGTTGGAATCGTTGCAAACAACCCTGCCGGAATGGGCGGTGTCCTTGACTGCGACGCTTCCGACAAAATCGCGCGCCACGTACGTTACTGCGACGCATACAACATTCCTTTGCTTACATTTGTTGATGTTCCGGGATTTATTCCGGGACCGCAGGAAGAGCAGAAAGGAATCATCCGCCACGGAGCAAAAGTCATCTACGCATACAGCGAATCATCTGTTCCTAAAGTTACAGTAATCACAAGAAAGGCTTACGGTGGCGCATATATCGCGATGTGTTCTAAACACATCGGCGCAGATTACGTTTACGCATGGCCGACTTCTGAAATTGCAGTTATGGGCGCAGACGGCGCAATCGGAATTTTGTATGCAAAAGACCTGAAAGACCCGGAAAAAGCAGAATATGTCGCAGAAAAGAAAGCTCAGTACGAGCAGGAAATCATGACACCGAAAATCGCGGCAAAACGCGGTTATATTTCAGAAGTAATAGAGCCTTCTGAAACCCGCAAATATGTTGCAAACAGCTTCCGCTTCCTTGCCGATAAACAGTCTATGGATAAACCTGCAAAGAAGCACGGAAACATTCCTCTGTAAACAATCTTAATACAGGAAATTTTGCGGCGGCAAGAATTCTTTTAGCCGCCGCAATTTTTTTATCCTGAAAAACGCCCGAACGGGTCTTCAAAAAAAGTTCCATCAGAATAATAAATTTTTTCAGCATAAAAAGATTCTATCTGTAAATCGCTCCCATTAAAATCATCATTGTCGTACAAGTCAAAGAAATCATGCAGTTCAAGATAATCTTCAACAGATTCGCCGGGCGGAACACAGACTTTGCATGAGACAAAATACCTGCGCGCGGCAAAATCGTCGTCGCCAGAATCAACGGCGCAAACCACAAAATCAACTTTTTCAACAGTCTTTGAGTTTTTATTCAAAAAATCGTATTCAAGAACAAGCCCTTCCTGCTGAAAAACCAGTTCCCCGGACGCGAAATAAGGAGCGCTTCCACGCAAGGAAACACACGAGCAAAAGCAAAACTGGGCAGCCAGCAAAGCCGCAAGAATTATTCTACATCTGTTTTTCATACAAATTTATCGCAAGAAAAAATCAAAAATGGAAATGTTTTACAAAATTTTTGCACTGAAGACCAAAGTATTTTGTTAGGCCTGAAATATTGCTGCCGGGGATTCATGAAAAAAGATTAGATTTTTTTCATAACTTCCCTAATCCTTGCCCCTCGCCTTTTTTTGTGATAGTATTTTTTAAGTTCAAAAATCTGCGCAATCCGGCAATTCGAGGTAACTTCAATGATTACTTACTGGCAGCAACAGACAGGCGGAAAGCTTGTAAAAGTAAAAGATGAGGAAATTGACGCACACGCCCGGATTTGGGTTGACGCGCGAATCGTAACGCGCGACGACGTTGAGCAGCTTCAGGAAAATTACGGAATCGACCCGGAGCACATCCTGGATATTCTTGACCCGGACGAGCTTTCGCGCCTGGAAGACGGCGACGATTATGTACTTACAATCCTCAGGCTTCCTATTTTTGAACCTTCAGCAGAAACTCCGTACTTTACAATACCGCTCGGAATCATCCTTAAAGACAACGTTATCATCACAATCTGCTGGACGGACTGCGAAGTTCTTAGGGATTTTGCGACCGGCCGCGCAAAAGGAATCGTCCTTGCGGATTTTCCGGCATTTATAATGCGAATCATCGGCCGCTCAAACATAACGTTCCTGCGCTACCTTAAGGAAATCAACCGCCGCTCAACCGCAATCCAGAACGAGCTTCAGCTTTCAATCGAAAACAAAGAAATCATCCAGCTCCTCAGCCTGGAAAAATCGCTCGTCTACTTCACAACATCATTAAAAAGCAACCAGCTTCTACTTGAAAAATTCCACAAGACAAAGCTCATAAAGCTTGACTACGACGACATGGACTGGCTGGAAGACGTTGAAATCGACAACAAGCAGGCTATTGAAATGGCCGACACCTACAGAAACGTACTTTTGGGCGTAACAGACGCGTTCGACAGCGTAATCTCAAACAACCTGAACGTCTACATGAAGCGCCTTTCAATCCTGAACATAATAATGATGGTTCCAACGTTCATAACAAGTTTTTTCGGAATGAACGTAGATTTACCGTTTGTAAAATACGGACCTCTTTCAGTGTGGATTATCACCGCAATCTGCCTTATCTCGATTTTTATAACAAACGTAATCCTTGGACTTTACGAAACAAAATATCCGCGAAGACCAAAAGAGCAGAAAAAATCACTTGCGCAAAAAAGAAAAGAACGGAAAGCGGCCAGACGCCTCAAATCAATCGAAGCGGCGCTGGAAGAATAGAAAGGGCGTTCCGTCGCTTCGCGCCGTCGGGCTTTCCGCTGCAATTCGGCAAGCCTCATTTCCGCTGCAATCCCTAACGCAAGAATTCCACTGTCAAGCAGAATAATGGCAGCTAAGAAAATGTTTTTTCCGAATACTCAACATATCGAGAACTTAATCAATTCACAATCTTAAAATAATCAACCTTGCCTTCTTTTTTCGTATCCATAATTTTAGCTTCCTTAAACTTTTCAAGCAGCTTATTCTGGCTATTCACTTTCTTTCCTTTGTATGTAAAGTCTTTTATCAAATTTCGTATTTTTCTGCCGAGTTGTCATTGATTTATGCAGGCTTGAACCAATTCAATTAAAACAAATCTTCCAAGGCAACAACCAAATAATCCGGGTTTTTTTCTATCTGCTTCCTAACGCCGGAAGTAACTCCGTTTTTTGAAAAAATAATGAAAGACTTATTTGGTTGTCTGACGCACAATGCGGAATCCTGTAAATCTTTCAGCTGTTTTTCATCAAAAGGTTCATCTGTATATTTACATTCGCAGATGACGGCATTTTCATTGTCCGTTGCAAGAATGTCTATCTCCTCCTGCTTCTTTAAAACCGGATTATTGCCCCACCAGCGGCCAAGATTTTCTGCAAAAAACGGCATTTTTCCGTTATAAAACTGCTCCTTCAAATATGTTTCGCACACCGCCTCAAACCTATAGCCTGCAAAAGCGTTAAGCCTCTCCTTGGTAAGCTCTCTTTCAAAATACAGCTCAGGCGAAATCAAGCCGTTCAGCATGTTCCGATGTTTAAAAATAAAGGCAAAATAAAATGCGAAATAATTATCGCAAATTGAATACAAGGTGTTTCTGCTTTTTTCTTTTTCGCCGCAAGGAACTTCTTTTTTTATGAATCCCAGATTTATCAGAACATTGATGTACTTTGCAATTTTAGCCGAATCATCGTCAACCTTGTCCTTGATTGTGTTAAATGTCGAGGCGCCCGCATTTATCGCCAGCATGATGTTCTTATAGAAATAAGTTTCTTTCAGTTCCATACGAAGAAGAGTTTCAATTTCGTTAAAAAGGTATCCTGTTGTAGAAAGGCAGTGCCTGATTACATTCTTTTTTATAGAAAACTTGTCATCAAAAAGCGAGAGATAAAGCGGAATTCCGCCCAGTATAGAATAAGCCAAAAGCGCATCAGAATTTGAATAGTTCGGAAAAAAATCCCTTGCCTCTTTATAAGTAAAAGGAAGAAGCTTCAACTCGGCTGTTTTTCTTCCGTAAAGCGGTTTTGTAGAATCATCGATTACCTCTTCGATTACAGAAACTTCAGAACCGCACAATACAAGAAAGATGTTTTTTGATTTCAGGATTTTATCAATCGCATTTTGCAGACCGGAATCAAAAGCCGGATTTGAATTGTAAAGATAAGTGAACTCATCAATTATCAACACAAGCCGTTCTTTTATTTCTGTATTTTTAAGAAAAGAATAAACATCATTCCAAGTTGAAAATGAGCTCAAAAAATCCCCTGCTTTTAGAACTTTATTCAGCTCTTCGCAGAAATTCTGAACATTACTTTTTTCGGAAGATTTATCGCCTGTAAAGTAAACGACATTTTTCTGGTGATTTTTTGCAAAATGGGATAAAAGATATGACTTGCCTACTCTGCGCCTGCCATGAAGAATCAGCATTTCAAATTTACCGGAATTATACAGCGATTCCAGCAAATCAAGCTCCTTTTTCCGCCCGATAAATATTTCTCCATTATTCATATAATTTACTCCACAGTTAGTTACTTTAAAGTAAAGTATATTTTATTCTGGATAAAATTCAAGACCCTCGAATTGACAGAGTTCAAAATGTGTAGGCATTGCAAAAAATGTTCTTTAAATCGTGGAAAGGTGTCTGTATCTTTTAGATTTCTTAATCTTGATTTTTATAACAAACGTAATCCTTGGAGTTTAACCCACAAACAGTTAAAAATTCTTCAAGGCTGTGTTATAATAACCTATGGATTCCAATATTAGAATCAGGCGAAATTCCAAATTGTTTTGAAAAATATCAGCGGGAGTAAAAAAATGTCACTTCTTTCATTTAAAACATATTGCATAGAAAACTACGCCGAATATAAAAATCTTCCGTCATCCAAGGTTTTTAAGGATTTTGAAAAAACCAAGCTTCTGAATCATCTTGAAAGTGACTATGAAGATTTGCATGGAATGGGAAAAACATATCTGATGAATTATTTTGACAAGTGGCTTTCAGGTGGCACGGAGAGCAGAAAATGATTTTATATCACGGTTCATACACGCAGATTAAAAATCCAAAAATTCTCTTTCAGGAAAAAGGACGCGACTTCGGCTTTGGATTTTACACAACTTCCATAAAAGAACAGGCAGAACGCTGGGCTATCAGAGTTGCAAGGCTATACTCAAAACAGACTGAAAAAGAAGAAATAGCTATTGTTAATATTTATGAATTTGATGATAAACTTGCAAGAAATCTAAAAATAAAGACATTTGCAAGACCAGATTTGGACTGGCTTGATTTTGTTGTCCGCTGCCGTTCAGACTTGGAGTTTAGGCATGGATTTGATATTGTTTCTGGAAAAATCGCAGATGACAAAGTAGGAGAAACTGTTGAATATGTTCTTGCAGGAATCATGAGAAAAGAAGATGCTGCGGAACATCTGAAATTTGAAAAAATAAATGATCAGACTTGTTTCTGCACCGACGAAGCTTTAAAAGCGCTCCACTTTAAAGAAAGTTATGAGATACAGAAAATCAGTTGGAAATGAGGCAAAAATGGCAGACACACATCATCTTGTAAAAACAATTTTGATTCCTCAAATTGCGGAACTTCTGATGAAAAATAAAAATTTAACAGAAAATGAAGCCCTGCGGAAAATTTACAATTCTCCACTGGCGGAACTTCTTGAAGACGACTCCATGGGTCTATACGGTCAAAGCGCATTGTATTTGTATGGACTGATTGAAAATCAGAATTTTGCTTAGAGTCAACTTTTTCGGCTTGTCCTATTGCGACAACTAATGCGGACTAAAAAAACGCAGGCAAAACTCATCCTATCAGGAGGCATGGGAAAATTTTATGAAAAACAGAATAATATCCAGTATTTTTTTTATGATTGCGGCGGCGTTTTTTGCGCAGAACAGTCCAAGGATTCTTTTCAACGAGCTTGACATGGTGCAGATTCCTTCCGGCTCGTACACAATCGGCGAAGATGTTCAAACCTGCACTGCAAAACGAACCGTAGAATCATTTTTAATAAACAGATACGAAACGCCTTATACTCTCTGGTTTATGGTAAGAAAAGATGCTGAAAAAAACGGCTACAGGTTTCAAAATCCCGGACAGGAAGGCTCGCGCGCACGCCGCGGCAAAGCCCCTTCAAAAAAAGGACTCGGGCAGCCGGTTACAATGATAAGCTGGCACGATGCAATCGTCTGGTGCAACGCGTTCAGCGAATACTGCGGACTAAAGCCATGCTACACCTACAACGGCGAAATCCTGAAAAATTCAGCGGACACTGCAAAATGCGACCTTGCGGAATGCAACTTCAGCGCAAACGGATTCAGGCTTCCCACAGAAGCAGAATGGGAATACGCCGCCCGGATTTCAAAAGATAAAATCCAGAAAGGCAACAAAGCCAGCGGAGACTTTTCTGCGGACAATGAGAACGAAACGCTAAAATACGCATGGACAAATGAAAACGCAGACGCATCCATGGCTGTTGGAACGGCAGGAACTCCATTTTCGGAAGACGCCGCTCCTGCGCCCGGAACCGGAAACCCCAACGGAGCAGGTATTTTTGATATGTCTGGAAATCTTCTGGAATTCTGCTGGGACTGGTTCGCAGATTACACGGAACAAAAAGAAAACGAAATATGCGCCGGTCCGGAATACGGAAGCCAGAGAATCTGCCGCGGCGGAAGTTTTTCAGAATATACAGTATTTTGCTTTGCCGCAGAACGCTACGGCTACGACGCGAACGAATGCTACGATTATATGGGATTCAGATTCGTGCAGTCGCAGAAAGAATAATTCTTTATACATCCCAAATATTCAGTCTTAAAAATTCAGCGCAAAAATTGAATGAGCGGGAAGAAAAAGAAAGCGGAAACCGGGCTATTTATGTATTTTCTTAATTTCAGCGGTCTTTACAGCCCAAATTCCATTATTCTTTTCAACTTCAAGGATTCCGTAAGTTCCGTTCTCGCCAAAGCAGCCTGAATTGATTACAAGGGTATTTCCAATTCTGTCTGTTCCGGCGCCTTCGTGTATGTGTCCGGTAACAACCGCAAGCGGCTTTTTTTCTTCAATGAGTGCGCGGAATTTTTCAGAACCGGCATGAAGATCCGGAGTAACGGCATCGCACTTTGTGTTTTTCGGCGGATTATGGCTGACAAGAATCACATTTGAATAGTCGCCATTAAATTCATCCTGATTAAGAATGTCAAAATCAGAGACAAGCTCATCCTCATCGCGTTCATTCGGAGTTTTTCCAGTGAATTTACTGCCGCCGCCAGAACCGACTATTGCAATTCCGCCGGTATAGTTCAAAGTCCTTTCCGCATTTATTCCAGAATCTTCAAGTTCTTCTATAAATTCCGGCTCATCGCAATTTCCAAGGACTGCGTAAATCTCATCATGCTTTTTTACAAGCGCATCCAGAACAGGCTTTGAAGTCTCGGTCTTAAAACATTCACAAAAATCGCCTGCAAAAATAACTGCATCCGCCGCCTTGAATTCTGAATCAAGTTTTTCCAAATCTGAAACATTTCCATGAATGTCTGTTAAAATCAAAAATCTCATATAAATTCCTTTCTGGCTTGCTGCCAGACTGCTTTTTCATAAGGAAAGACAAATTCTCCGCGCGAAGCGGAGTTTTTCTTTCCCTGCAACCCTATCTTTTCCCGGCACGCTTTAGGGGCAAGCCCCTAGCACCGCAATATCAAATCATTTTCATCGCGGTTTTAAGCGCGTTCATCTGCTCTTCCGTACCGATTGTTATGCGGACGTAATCTTCAATTCCTTTTGTGCTAAAGTGGCGCACAAGAATTCCCTGTCTTTTTATTTCTTCGTAGACTTTTTCGCCGCTTACACCCGGCTTTTTTGCAAGCACAAAATTTGTTTTTGACGGAATAAAATCCCAGCCGTTTTCCTTAAGAAAATCCTGAAATTTTTCACGCTCCGCAACAACCTTTTTTGCACATCCGCAGTAATACGCCGGATTTCTGCAGGCCGCGACACCTGCGCACTGCGCAACGGCATCAATCGGAAAATGGTTCAGGCTGTTTTTTACTGTCGTAACATAATTTACAATTTCAGGGGAAGCTACAATATATCCTAACCTTAAGCCTGCTCCACAAAGACTTTTGCTAAAAGTCCTTACTATAACCAGATTTTTAAATTCTTCCAGAAGAGGAATGCACGACTCTCCGCCGAAATCGCAATAGGCTTCGTCAACAACAAAAATCCTGTCCGAGTCCGCTTTTTTAAGCATTTCACGCACCTGAGCGCGTCCCAACCCGATTCCGCTAGGCGCGTTCGGATTTGCAAATATCAATCCAGAGCCATTTCTTTTTGCGCGCAGAAGCATTTCATCCGTATCAAGCGACCAGTCTTTTTTCATAGGTACTATATCAGTGGCTATATCGTAAAATCCAGCGTAAACAGGATAAAAACTGTACGTAAATTCAGGAAGCACAAGTTTTTTTCCGCTGTCAAAAAAAGCGTAGAAAACAAAGGAAAGAACCTCATCGCTTCCGTTTCCTGAATAAATCATATCGGAAGTAACATTAAAAGGAATCCGGTCTTTTTCAGAAGGCCCGGTTTCTTCCCCGGAAACTTCCGCATTGCACAGGACACCGCCGGTCTTATTCAGCATTTCTGCAATCGCCGCATGAAGCTCCAGCGAGTCAGGGTCAGGATAAAGAGCAAGACGCATCGGATTGTTCTTTACAAAATCAGAAACCGCCTGAACAACTTTAGCGTCCGGCGGATACGGATTTTCATTTGCATTAAGTTTTATGTAAACCCTGTCCTTTGGCTGCTCACCCGGAACGTAAGGATGCAGGTTTTTCATTCTATTTGAAATCATAAGTTCTTCCTTTATATATCCCGAATTTCGAGTTTTATAAATTCAGCAATTGAATGAGCTACCAGAAAAAGCGCGTCAATTCGCCATGCTTCGCGTACAAAGTATCAGACTGCGCGATTTTTTTCAAAATCGCTTGCTATCGCTCAGAATGGCTCGGTTGCCGCTTTCTTTTTCTTCCCGCTCATTCAATTTATGGATTCAGTAAAAAACTCGAAATTCAGGCTATATAATACAACAGTTTATTGCTATAACAGTTTTTGTTCAATAAATCAATTTAATCTTGTTAATAATCTTGTGAATAAAATACTTTATGTTTATAATTACAGTATGTCTGTATCTGCAAATTTAGGAACGATTCTTAGGCAATATTCAAAGAAACAGGGATCGGCTTTCATCAACTTTAGAGAATTTTGTGATTATTTAAAAAAATACGCCTCACGAAATCTGGAAGAACAATCTGAACTGGTCCAATACCTTGAAATTCCTGAGTCTACGATTCTAAAAGAACTGGAAGACTATCAGAACAAGCATGAAGTTTACCTTATCCAGCACAACAACGGAAAAATCACAATTGCCTGCATAACGGCATACTCAATTTACTATGCAAATAAGTTCAAGGAAATTCTGTCTAATCCGCAGGTTCCGTTTCCATGCATAAACGACCTTCCAAAGCAGCTTCCTTCCGAGGCTCTTGAAAAAAAATCGCTTGAAGATGCCGTAAATGAATGGCAGGCAAGCCAGAATACAAAATCACCTAAACTTTACTGTATCCTTATGCCGCGGGACATTCCGGCCCTGCTTGTTCCAGAATGCGTTCCTATTCATTTTGTTACGCGGGATGCAATGGCAAAAATCCGCGCCATGCTCAAAAAAGATGAATACCACGACTATTTTCAGAAAAAAGTGCGCGTTGCAAACCCCAGCAAAGAGATTGCAGCCCAGGCATTCTTTACAAAATTTCTTCAGCATCCGGACTCTTCTGACCAGACTTTTGATTTTTCCGGCGATGCCTTTTACTTCTGGAACCAGCTCTGCTATTTTATCCGGCTGGACTTTGAAAAGATAAAGGACCGCACAATTGAAGACACCAACGTGCTTCAGGCTGTAGCAATTTCCGAAGTATGGATGATGACATTAAAAGAAAAAGCATCCAGACAGCAGAGCAAGGAAAATGCGCTTAACGAGCTAAGGACCGCGCTGGGCAGAGCGCCATATTTCTTTTCAATGGAAACAATATTAAAATTCAAGGACTCAAAAGGCGCCCTGCTTTACGGTCAATACAGCGAGAAAGATTTAAAGGAATTTCTTCAGAAAATTACCACAGAATGTGAAAACAACGAGCTTCCGCAAGTTCTTGTGTTCAAAATTGAAACCGGAACTCGTTATTTTATCTATAAAAACAAGGTTTTCCAGCTTGCAATACGACTTGCAAACGAAGCCCACGACACAATTGAAAAACATCTTACGGAAAAGTGGTTCAAGGTTCTGAGCAACTACGAAAAACTTCCTGAAATGAAGAGCGAGAAAGACTTTGAAAACTGCCTTAAAAAGGAAATTCATGACTATTCACCGGTTCTGCACGCCCTGCTGAACGCAAATTTCCTAACGATGCTGAACTATGAAATTGACCGCGGCTCAGGCGAGCCTTCATTCCACATTTTTTCAGGCGGAAAACTGGTTCCGTACTCTGAGCTTCTTATGCTTAAAAATACGTCTATTCTTGCAAACGCCAAGATGATGCTTCCGTTCTGGTACACAATTCCTGTAATTTCATGGCTGGCAAGCATTTTTTCCAAGAAAAAGCGAAAGCCTGTCCATACAAAATCGCCCCAAAAAGAGTTCACCGCTGATGATATTCCTGATGACGACGAGCTTCAGAAACATTCAAAATCCATGAACAAAAAAGATGCGGTTCAGGCGGCCGCAAAAAACATCTCAGAATCGCTTGTTCCTTCCGGCTCTACAATCGACAGGGAACTTGATTCGTATGGAAAAATCTGGAACAAGATGATTACAAAAGAAGCGCACAATAGTCTTTTAGAAGATGTAAACTGCCTTATCCGCGATTACACAAGAAAGATAATGCGGACAATTTCTGCGCAGACATTCGATGAAAGCAGATTGCGCTCTCTTGCAGAAGGTCTTGTAAAAACTCCGAACATGCAGAAAATAAAGGAAGAAGAAGCCCTTACAATCTACGTTGAACTCTATATGCTGCGTCTTCTTTTGAACGGATAAAAATCTCTGCAAAAATCTTAATTTTTTTTGCGATTCATTTCTTATTTTGAAAAGTAATTGCTATAAATAAGTAACGGTAAAAAAACAAGCCGTTGCTTTTTGCTGCCGGCAAAAAAAGCAAACTGCATTCAAAATGAGGTATTTTTATGAATCAACTGAACTCACTTATCATCGAAGGAAATGTAACCCGCGATCCTGAGTTTAAGGAAACTGCGAACGGGCACAAAATTTGCAACATTCCTGTTGCGGTAAACCGCTTTTACAAGAACGCTGACGGCGAAGGCGTAAATGAAGTTTCGTTTTTCAACATCGAGACATTCGGAAAAATGGCTGAAGCCTGCCAGAAAAATTGTGAAAAAGGCAGAGGTCTAAGGGTCGTAGGGCGACTAAAACAAAACCGCTGGACGAACAGCGACGGAAAGACAGCCAGCAGAGTTTCAATCATCGCTGAGCACGTTGAATTTAAAAAACGCCTTAGTTCTGAACCTGCGGCAACCACTTCCGAACAGTCAGGAACTTCCGAAAAAAATCTAAAAGCAATGCAGGAGGCAAACCTGGCGGCCGCTTCTGAAGAGATTCAGGAGCAGATTCCAGAAGAAGCAATGGTCTTTTAGTTTTTAAACGTTATTTTTTCCTTTTGCCAGCGCGGACAGCTCCACCACGGGATTTAGGTCTGCCCTTTTCTCCTGATTTTCCAAGCTTTTTTGCCGCGGCAGCGCGTTCGCTGCTGGCTTTATATTCTTCAATCTGCTGCGGATCATAAAAACCGTCTTTCCAGTTAAAGCGGTTTACTTCCGGGAAAGGCTGTTTTTTAAACAGGGATGAGCTTACGTTCTTTATCTGGCCTTTTGAAAGTTTTGTCTTTGAAAAGTCCACAAGTATTTTTTTAAATCCTGCCTGAGAAAGGAATTCCGTCTTGTCAAGCAGAGAGAAAGGAAGCTCCGGCATTACAAATGAACCGTCATCGGAAGAGACAACCTTAAACATTCCTTCTTCCTTGTCGGAAAAATAGGTAAAACCGTAATCTTCCGGAAGCTTAAAACGAATTCTGAAAAGCGCAGGATATGCAAATACAGGAACAAGAACCCTTGAACGTACGTTCAGGTCATAAGTCGCCTCAAGATTTTTTCTGGAATCTTCATAAGGCATAACAAAAGCGCCTATATCCTGATTTTCAAAGAAAGAAACCGCCCATCTGTTAAAAGTGTAGAGGTAAGGACCGGCTATCAGATGAACTTTTTTTCCTTTAAGCATCTGAATCTGAGCGATATTATTCACAACAAAGCATGTATAACCTTTTTCTACAAGAGTCTCCAAGTCCGCCTTTAGCTCCTCCTCTTTAGAGGCAGGACAGTACGGATCAAGAGAAATATAAATTGATTTTTTTGAAAACGGCAGAACTGTTTTTCCGTTTAGCAGGTCATACCTTGTATCGCAGGTAAATTCAACAATAAGGCGGACAGGATGAAATGCCTGCGCCAGAAAAATATCCTCAATAGTAGAAACCTGCACATACAGTCCGTCCGGAAAATATGAAAGCTCTCTATTTTCAACAGGAGTAACATCAAGGAACGGAAGTTTTTCGTCCGCCGGCTGTTTTCTGAATTTACTTAAGTCCCCCGGCAAAATTTTAGGATAACGCTTTGACATCGATTTTATCTGAAGAAGATAAACGCTGTCTCCAATCCTGTGGCTAAGCGGAATGTCTATCCAGCGGTGTCCATCATCATCAATTTCAACACTGCGGACCTTGTGGCTTGTGCGCCCGGTGTCATCCCTGCGGTGCAAGCGGATTGAATCCCCCGGATCCGGATCGTAATTTCCACCGGCAAGCATTGCCATCTGAATTCTAAGGCTTGACGGATCAGCATCCGGCGAGGCATTGTTCTTAACTTCTTCAATAAGACCGTCCGGCGCTTTTTTTACGCGGGAAACAGTTCCAAGATAAATTCCTGTTCCGCCGGCCTGATTCGGATTCAAAATCTTAGAGCCTGCGTTTTCAACGCCATCCTTCACGTCCTTAAATCCGTACCAGTATGATGTCTTTGAACGCGCAAAGTCCGAGGCAAGCATTCGCTTTCCTGTGGCAACCGCACCTTTTCTGTCTTCCTTGTAGTGGTCGATGACATAACGGTAAGCCGCGACAACACTTCCTACGTATTCCGCGCTCTTCATCCGTCCTTCGATTTTAAACGATTCAATTCCCAAATCGCAGAGCTCAGGAATGTGCTCAATAAGCTGCAAATCGCATGGAGAAAAATAATACCCCTGCTTTATTCCTTCAGGATATTCAGCTGTATAATAACGCCGGCAGGCCTGCGCGCACATACCACGGTTGGCGGATTTTCCGCCCAGATAGCTTGAAAAAAGACAAAGACCGGATTCACTTACGCAAAGCGCGCCGTGGACGAACATTTCAATTTCTGCCTTTGTATGTTCCTTTATGTATTTTATTTCATCAAAACCAAGCTCGCGGGCAAGCACGACACGCTTAATACCTTCCTGATACAAAAGGTTTGCGGCGGCAGCGCTTTCAACATTCATCTGGGTTGACGCATGAAGCTCCAGGCCAGGGAAAAATTCCTGACACATACGGACAATCCCCAAGTCCTGAACAATCAATCCATCAGGATGAATTCTATCAAGATATGCCAGAAACCTGTAGAGCCTTTCAGTTTCTTTTTCCTCGCAGACTGTATTCACAGTTACATAAATTTTTTTTCCAAGACGATGAACCGCTCCGACAGCCGCCTCAAACTGATTCCACGCAAAATTAGAAGTTCTAAGCCTGGCATTAAAAGATTTTAATCCAAGATAAACAGCGTCCGCGCCTTCGCCGATAGCGGCGTCCAATGATTCAATATTACCCGCAGGTGCCAATAATTCACACATTGCGAATAATTTAACACAGAAAAGACAACTAGTCCATATTCTGAACGATATAAAACTGAAGCGGAATACAACTTTACATATTTACGGTATAATTAAAAAGCAGTAATATGTCTTGTAACCAGAAAAAAATTCAACGTTTTATTGTCCGGATGTAGAGTCTTATAAATTCAAAGACTTGAACAACCGGGCCACATATTTTAAAAGGCGGCGTTATTTTTATGTTTGATCCGACAGAAATCATCTTTGCTTCCACAACATTATGCAACCTCCGGTGTCCGCACTGTTTTGTAGACCGCAAGCCTTTTTCGCTTTCGCCGGTGGATGCGGCCAATTTTCTGGCCTCTTGCCGCGCTTCCATAGACTGCAAGATTGACAAGGTGGGTTTTTCCGGCGGCGAACCTTTTCTTTCCATGGATTTTTTATGCGAAGTCATAAGTTTTGCAAGAAGGAACGACTTTATGTTCGACCAGATTATGACGAACGGAGTATGGTGGAAAAACGAATGCGAACTGAACGAAGCCTTACAAAAAATCCAGGACTGCGGATATGATGGAAAGATAGGAATAAGCTACGACAACTTTCACGGACAGAACTATAAAGAGATACGGACTTTTTGCGCGGCAGTAAACGCGATTTTTGGCGAAGAAAACATAAATATTCAGGCTGTAGCAGATCCGCTGCTGGATGATAAAAAAACTGAACAGCTCGAAGCGGAACTTAACGCCCTGGGCGAGGATTTCGCGGCAGACATTTTTATTCTTCCGCAGACTTTTAAAGGTAATGACGAGCGCGCCTGGAAAAGCAAAAAATGGTTCAAGGAAGATCTTTGCCAGGGCCCCGGCAACATACTGTTCGTTCATCCTTCCGGAGACATCGCTCCGTGCTGCGGATTTGCAAATGAAAACAAGGAACTTTTTATTGGAAAAATAACGGATAGTTTTGAAAAAATAATGCAGAATGCAGGCAGAAACGCAATGACCGGACTTTGCTTTGAAAAAGGACTTTCGTCTTTAATTCCATCCCTTAAGGGCAGGCTTCCGGGAAAGACAGATGATATATGCAGTTTCTGCGACTTTATCTGCAAAGCGGGCGTTGCGGGCGGCGTTTGAGGGGCTTGGAAAAGCTCTCAAAACCTTTTCACATGCTTCAGCATGTCACAATATGCACAATTTAGCATCGTTTTACATATTTTTCAATTCAAAAATTTCAGTAAACTACAATTTTTGCTTAAAATGTTTGCTTAAAATTCTGAGACTATCGGGCTAAAACCCGACAGTAGGCTTCTAATTTTAAACTAACAGTTTACTGTTTCTTTCTGCAGATTCCTTTTATAATGTGCGTATGGAATATTCATATTCAATTCAACCAGTTGCAGGAAATATTTGGATTTGATGACAGCAGAAGCTGGCAAACTTGTATACGCCAGTAGCAATCTATGCCTGGGAAAATGAAAAGTGTAAGAATATTCCATGCATCGAAAACTTTGATACTTTATCTAAAGTTTATAAATGCCATGTTGAAGATTTATTAATTCTGGCTGTTTATAAATTTGACAAATATGTCACAAAAAGTATATACTTTTTGTGACATGAATAACGGATATTCTAATGCAATAAAAGCAATGATCTCAGAAGCTCAGCCAGGAGCAATATTTATTCATTCAGATTTCTCTGATTTGGCAGATTCTGCAACTATCAGAAAATGTTTAAGCCGAATGGTAACTGATAAAGAAATTCGAAGAATAAAGCCGGGCCTATATGACAAGCCAAAATACAGTCAGTTGCTTCAGGAGAACCTTCCCCCAGATCCAGATAAAATTGCAAAAGCAATAGCTCGTAATTTTCATTGGACAATTGCCCCGTGTGGTGACCAAGCAATGAATATTCTTGGTCTTTCAACACAAGTTCCGGCAGTTTGTACTTATTTAAGTGATGGACCATACAAGGAATATGATATTGATAAAATTAAAATCTCTTTTAAACATAGAACTAATCGAGAAATCTCAAAAATGTCATATATTTCATCAACTGTGATTCAGGCATTAAAAGAGCTTGGGAAAGAACATGTTACAGATGAAACCATAAAGATTCTTTCATCTAAAATTACAAATGAAGATAAACAGACATTATTAAAAGAGACTGTAAATTCAAGCGAATGGATTTACAAAATAATACAGAAGGTATGTAAGACATAATATGATAGAAGATGCAAGTTGCACATAGCAATCAAGGTTTTCTTAGTTTTTCTATTTTCAAGTTTTCTTATAAAGCCTTCAGACAATTTAGCTTTTCTCAAAAATTGATGACAGGATAACTGTGCCTAAATTTATTTTTAGGAGTTTTCTAATGTTGAACAGAGAAAACATTGATTATGTACAAAGTGCAATCGGATATCATTTTAAAAATGAACGATTACTTGTACAGGCTTTTATTCGTAAATCTTATTCTCAGGAGCATCCGGAAGTTCAAAATAATGAAGTTCTTGAGTTCTATGGTGATGAGGCATTGGATTTATACATTACAAAAATGATGTATAAAAAGTTTTCAAAAGATTGTGACTGGGATTTTAAGGTTATAGATAAAGTTTGTGAAACAATGCTCAGCATGGATTCAATGAACAGTTATCTGTGTGTCTTAGTCTTAGAAAAATGTCATGAATTAGGATTTGGAGAACCAGAAAATATCCCTCGTCTCAGACAGCCACAGACTTTAGAAGATATGCGCCCACACAACTGGTGGGAAGTTAGAATAGGTTGTGAGCAAGGTCAGATGGCTCCAGATCCAAAAACAGGTCTTTATGAATATGGGATTCGAATTAATGATAAGTTTTTCTCTGGTACAGGAATAGGTCCTTTTCAGGCTAAGATGGCTGCAGAATGTAAAGCTTTGAATTATCTCTGCCATGAAGAAATTAAAAGAAAAATAAAAAAAGTTGATTATTCAAATCCAGTAAGTCAGCTTCATGAATTTGCTCAAAAACAAATTATCATGGAACCTATTTATGACTTCTCGGAATATCATGATTCAAATGGAAATCCAATCTGGCGTTGCACAGTTTCACTTGAAGGAATACCAAAAAGTTTTACTTCAGAAGCTGTATCTAAGAAAGAAATAAAGCAGGAGGCTGCACTTCAATTACTTAAGTTTTTCATTGAGACAGAAATTGAAGAATCCAAAGAATGGGAAACACCTGTTTTTTATACAGGCGGAGCCAGATTCTGGTCTGATGAAATGAAAGAAGAGATGAAAAAAATCATGAAACATGATTTTGATAATGGAGGAAATGAATAATGACTTTTACAAATATAGATGATTTTCATGAAGAAAAATCTTGTACATACAAAAATGAAATCTACTCAGTTCGTGATAATGGAGCTGTATTACGTCATTCTGGTAATTCAAAACGTAAACGAAAAATAGACGACATCTGGACTTTTGGAACTTTAGATGACAAAGACTTTATGCGTATTGGTGGTGAAAAAATCAATAGAATTGTTGCAACAGCTTTTTATGGAGCACCTACTTCAGAACAATATGTAGTTTTTCACAAGAATTATAATTCGCAAGATAACCGGGCAAAAAACTTATCCTGGGTGACAAAGTTCGAATTTAAGATACTTCAGCCGTCAATACAATCTCAACTAAGATTACTATTGGGCATGAAGATTGAAAGCATTCTTTCTGATATTTCTATTTTACAAACAATAGATGTACCTAATCTTAATTGGATGAAATCTGTTACACAGGCAGAAGCAGATTCTTGCTTACAAAAATATATAGACTTGAAATTTTCAATACCACAGGAAATAGAAGATTTGAATTGGCATACACAATCAAGCAAAGATGTCTTAAAAAATCTTAATCCAGATTATAGGGAGTCACTTACGCCAAATGCAGTCGTAGTTGGCAATATGATTCCTTCTTATTTTCCTTGTTGTCCACAAGAAAAAAACGAAAAGCCATTGCAAGAATATTTCACAAAACTTCAACCTGGTAATGTATATTACATGAACTCCAAATATAAGGTTCTTGTTCAGCAAATTGCATTTGTTGATGATAAAATTATTATCAAATGCGAGAGTGGCGATGGAGAAAATGCTATTAAACCTTGGAGTGTAAGCACAATTATTTATGATAACGGTTTATTTGTACATGATTTATACAAAACCTGTTTTGAAGAAAAAAGTGCAGATAAATATTTTACTGTTCTTCAGGGCAAAGAATGGACTGGTGGCGATGTGTTTGATGATTATTGTTAAGATGTCGTTACGCATCAAATGATGATACTTTCAACTCGTGACATTTTGTCACGAGTTGTTGTCTTCTTCTTTTAAGTTTTGGCCTAATTCTGATTTTGTTATTTCATTATAATCATTCAACAAATAATTCTTGTTAACATAATATTTTATATTATCTAGAATATTTCTATGACAATTTTTATATTTCTTGCCAGAACCACAAAAACATAGTTCATTTCTAGGTATAACTTTCTTTTCTAATAATATTTCTAGCGCTGAAACTATTTGATTAGGATAAATCTCAAGCCTTTTAGAATAATACTCTATTAAGCCTTCTGTATAATGTTTATAATCTCCATATGGCCATTTTCCAGTTTTATCAAATATAACTTGAGAGACAAAAAAAGGTTTTACAAGTTTTTCAGTGAAATCTATCAAAGAATAATTTTTTCCTAATATCAATTGGCATTCAGTATTTGGTGCTAAGCAACACAATCCCTTGTTTTTTGAATCAATATGTCTTTCAGGGATCTTCAATTCATCATGGTTAAGCAAATAAACTTTTGGAAGAATTTGAGGATATGACTTACTAGTAGGTTTAGAACTATCATAATAAGATGATAAATCTAGGGAATACATAACATAAAATGAATCCCACAAAAAGCCTTTTTTTGGATCAATAATATTTATTTTTCCACCTAAAAAGCAAATTGATGGATCGTCAGACTGATCTATTGAGAAGTTATATTCATGTGCAAATGTTTCAATATCTTTTTTTATATTCATTTTATCAAGTATGGTTTATGGTAATCACTATAAGATGTTGCTAGTGATTGCAATCCTGAAAAGTCTTTATGTTCAACTTTGTTCTCAACCATCCGTTTACTAAAATATTCAAATCCACGATTGTAGTTTTCCATACTAACCATAGACTTAATAATACTTTCTCTAAGGGTATCATTCTTTTCTTGACTAAGTTGATTAAGCTGATTTTCCAAATTATCTAAAAATTCATCAAAGGCATTATAAATTGATGAATTATCTTCCCATCGTTCTGAGTATATTTCATTTTTTTCTATAGGATTACAGAAATGATAAATTGAGCCATCCTGTTTTCCCTTTTTGCAATATGCAATAAAATCCTTCAAAATAGTTGAAATCGAAGTTCCATTGTTGTATGAATGAGTAGCTAAGGTTGTAATGATTATACTAGGAATTTTCAGCTTTTCTTTATCACCAACATAATATTGGTTACGATACATTTTCAGAATTTTTATTGCACTCTTTAACGGATTATCATTTGATTTTGTAAATTCAGAAATATCCAAAGATTTGCTAAAATCTTCTCGCAGAGCAAAAAATGTAGCTTTATTCTTAAACCATTCTGCGAAGTCTTCTGGATTACTTACAGTCCATTTATGTTCTTTTCTATCAGGAACAGCTAATCTATTTTTATTTGATTGATCAAAGGATAAAGCAGGAAGTATATCCATATGATAATTATCGCTTTTATAATCAATTCTAATGCATCTTTTTTTTGGTGTCACCATAGACGAATAGGTTCCATCTGTAGAAAGAACTCGCCATAAATGTTTATAAATATCTTGAAAAGAAAAGTTCTGATATGGTAAATCAATATGAATTACTAAATCAAGATCAAAATCATCATTTTCAGGTTTGATTGTCGTTCCTAATCTTGCAGAACCTTGTGGGAAAATATTGATTAATTTCTCATATTTTGCAAAAAATTCTTCATCTTTTTTTAATAAATCCAATACTGCATTATAGGAAGACTTAAATTTCTGAATTCTTGAATCATTTAATGTGATACTCTCTGCAATGTCTTTTAATGCTTCATCAATGTTTGTTGTAAAACCCATTCTTTAGTTCTCCTTTGAATAATTTCCTTTATAACACCAAAGTGTATGTTCAGAAATATGGAATTCTTGATCACTTTCTGGGATTTTATATGTCAATTTTTCAATGTCGTTATTGGTTACCCATTTAATATAATTAGAATCCCCGTTCTGTTTTAATTGTTGCAAAGCCTGTTTTTGATCATCAGTAAAAATAGGTTCATAATAATCATATTGTAGTACTTCATAAAACCTTTTACCATCTCTTACAGTTTTATGTATTTTTGTACGAACAGTTCTTATTTTTTTTAAATCGATTCGTGAAAATATGTTTTTATCTAAAATTTCTTCTTTTGTTTCTTTATTTATTATCAGTTCTTCATAAAACTCTCTATAATGATCAATTTCACGATCTTTTTCAGAAGTAAACCAGTTGAAAAAAGCATCATATTCATTTACAGGAATTTCACCTACTAAATCATTAGAATCATTTGTTTGAAACATACGGTCTGGCGTAAAATTCATTGCTCTTAACTGAGAATCATTATAATAATGATATTTACCACCAACAGGTTGATATTTTCCAGTTTTTCTATTACGAACTAACAGATATTTGTTATCAACCTTTATTTCGAATATATACGCCAAAGAAACTCTTAATTTAGATTTCTTTATAATGCTAATCCAAAACCAATCTAAGATTTTTTTTATATTTCTAATAATTTTAACAATTAATAAAATAATTGGGGTTAAATATCCAATTATTTCACATGGATTAATATCTGCATTTGGTTCACGAGCTCTAACAATCCAGATAACAATACACACAATTGATAAAATAACATTAATAATTGTTTCACACATTTTTATTCTCCTTTTTTTTATATAAACATCTGTTGTAGCAGGGCTTTTTTGCGTTGCTGCCAGGTGGTTACTACTTTTTGTTGTTTTTGGATTAATGAATCTAAGCTTGAAAGACAGTCGGCGATTTTTTGTTGTTCGGCTTTACAAGGAAGTGGAATTGTTATTTGTTTCAATTCAGTTTTATTAAACTTTGGCTGACCACTAGCTGCAACAATTAATGACAATTTTTTTTGAAAAACTTCACTTTGAAAAAAAATATAACAATACAGAAGATTATTAGATGATCCAATTAAAATCGCATTTGGACCTAAAACGTTTCTTTTATATGGAAGTTTTGTTGCAGAAATATAATAAACTTCACCTATATTAGCCCCAATATTTGGAAGCACAATATAGTCTTTATTCAAATTTACTCTAAACAAATAATCAAACGCTTTTTTATTAACATAAACAAATTCTTTATTCGTAAAATTATTTTTTAAGTCCACAGTGCGGATTAGTTGTGCATAATCTGGATCTTTCTTATAATCGACATTTGCGGCTATATCTGCAAAAGAACCTGCAGCTACATAATCTGTTACAGTATCACACACTTCCCCAAGTTTCTTTTCTTCCCATGCAGGGAAGTCTGTGCCGTCGGCGGATTGAAGCGGAGTTGCTGGGTGAAAAGTTTTTGCATTAATGCTTTTTTCTTTTTTTGCAGGGTGTTAAGAATCTTTGTTTCTGCTGTGATTATTGAATTTACATTTGAAAGAAAATCTGCAATTTTTTGTTGTTCTGGAAGCGACGGAACTTTAATAGGCATAGCGAGTAGCACATCATCATGAATGCTTACTCTATCATGCCTTGCGCCAGAGGAGCCATTTTCATAAATATATTGATGCCAACAAGTTGTTTTAAAATAGTTTTCAAGATATTTGCTTTCTACTTCAGAATTGTTTTTCCTTAAGCATAAATATAATGGAGAAACTATTCCATCATCCAATAACTTATATTGAGTAAATGGTCCATAGGGAGCTGCCGAAGATTTACGTGGGTTGTAAACAAAATCACCGTTTTTGATAATAAAATAGTTATCAGTTTTATCCTTATTTGCTATATCTTTATCAAAATAATCACGTTGGCTGACAAGGCCTTCTGTTGCAGAATTTGTTATAACATTTGAATTCTGATTATCACTATTTCTTTGAGTAATTTTTGTAAATATAGAATTAAGTTTCTTCTCTTCCCATTCCCCTATAAACTCTGGGAATCTTAATTTTGGTATATTGCTCATTCTACTTCTTTCTTCCCAATAGTTTTTTTTCGGCTTCTTCAAGAGCTTTCAATTCCTGCGCATCCTGTTTGTCGGCTTCTTTCGCTTCATATTCTTTGCGGCGTTTATCAAATTCAAGATAGATTTGCTCTACCTCTTTATCTGCCTGTATACGAGAACGGCTGCCTTTATCATCCAATAACTTAAAATCATTGTCTGTAATAAGTTTGTCTATGTTGTCTTCCCAGAATTGCAAGGTAAGAGTCTTTCGCATTTTTATGCGGAGTTCTGCTGTATCAAGGAATATGCTTACAAGACGATTCAGTGTATCAAGTTCATCCTCTGTAAGGTAATTCTTGGAAATATAAATATCCTGCTTGCGGACAACTTTTCCCTTCCAGCTTGTAAGATTCATGTTTGGTTTGGAAGAGTCTGCACGGGTTAAAATAATTTCTGGGGCAGTTTGATTTGTTACTGCATAAATCAGTTTATTCTGAGTTTCGGCAAAAAACATTTGTGTTGCTTTATCACTTCCGTCATAATCAGAGCTTAAGGCAAATAAATCGCGAACTTTCTGATAAAAGCGCTTTTCGCTTGCACGAATGTCTCTGATTCTTTCAAGAAGTTCATCAAAGTAGTCTGGTCTCCCATCCGGATTCTTAAGACGTTCATCATCCATCACAAAGCCCTTTGTAAGATATTCAGAAAGATTTTCGTTTGCCCATCTTCTAAACTGGGTGCCACGAATGCTTCTTACCCTAAAGCCTACAGCAATTACCATTGGCAGGGCATAATAAGTGACATTGTAATTTTTGCCATCTGCGGCAGTTGTCAAATAATCTTTGACAACTGATTTTTCTTCTAATTCCTTATCCTGTAAGATATTAGCAATGTGATGACTAACAAGTTGCTTGGAGGTGTCAAAAAGTAGAGCCATCTGCTGCTGGTTCATCCAGATTACACCATCGCGGGAATAAAGCTTTACATCAGCTTTGCCGTCATCTGTATTATAAATAATCAGTTCGTTTTCCATTATTCCCTCCTAAATCCCCAGTTCTTTTGCATACTTTTCAAATTCTTTCATCAGAGAATCTCGTTCTGCGGTGGCTTCTTTTAGTTCTTTGTCGATTTCTGCTAAATCAAGTTCCGGCTCTTCATCAAAGGTATCTACATATCTTGTGATATTAAGATTGTAGCCGTTTTCTTCGATTTCTTTCATGCTTGCAACATGGCAGAATTTTTCTATATCTTTGCGGTCTTTATAAGCATTCAGGATTTTCTGGACATTTTCTTCTGTAATTGAGTTTTGATTTTTTCCTGGTTCATATTCTTTTGAAGCATCTATGAAAAGAATGTTGTCCTTGTTCTGGCCGCGGTCATTCTTTAGAACCAGAAGACTTACTGGAATTGATGTTCCATAAAAACAGTTTGGGGCAAGACCAATTACTGCATCAAGATAATTAAGATTTTTTACTATATAAGTTCTGATTGCTTCTTCTGCACCACCACGGAACAAAACTCCGTGAGGAAGGAGCACTGCAATTCTGGCGTCATCCTCTGCCATATGGAAAATCATATGTTCAAGGAATGCCATATCTTCATAACTTTTTGGAGCAAGCTTTCCATATGGGCTAAAACGGTCGTCTTTCATGTATTTATCTGAAGCAGACCATTTTTGTGAATACGGAGGATTTGCAACCTGCACCTGATATTTTTCTTCCCAGCTTGAGCTGTTTTCTCCGCCATCCGAAATTGTGTCTGTATGGCGGATATCAAACTGCTCATAATGAATATTGTGAAGAATCATATTCATGCGGGCAAGGTTATAAGTTGTGGGATTACATTCGTTGCCGTAATAGTGACCGACTTTTACGCATCTACCAACCTGAAGCAAAAGAGAACCAGAACCGCAGGCACAATCGCAAACTGCTTTTGTCTGCTTAAGCCCATCGGTTGCAAGTAAAGAAAGAAGCTTAGAAACAGATTGTGGTGTATAAAATTCTCCGGCTTTTTTACCGGCTGTAGCAGCGTACATTCCAATTAAGTATTCGTAGGCATCACCCAGAACATCAATTTCTGTATTTTCCAATTCAAAGTCGATTGTATCGATAGACTTCATTACTTTTGCAATTAAGATGGAACGACTTTTTACATCGCGGCCAAGTTTGCTGGAAGTTAAATCCATATCATCAAAAAGATTTTCAAAGAGCTTTTCTGATTTCTTGCCAAGTGTTGAAGCTGTAATTGAGTTAATTGCTTTGTTCAGATAATCTACATCAAACTTTTCCTGTTCAATTAAATTAATGCAACTGGTGAATAAATACTTTGGTTCTATAAAATAACCATTGGCCTCAATCATCCAGTCGGTTATAGGCTGAACGTAGTCTTCATTTTTAAAAGCTTCGGCAAAAGATATGCCGTCATCTTTTAAGAGTTCTTTTATCTGTAATTCTTCGTGTTCACTTAAAAAGCGGTAGAATAAAAGCCCCAGAACGTAGTTCTTAAATTCAGAACCCTCCATATTGTTTCTGAGGCTGTTTGCCATCTCCCAGAGCTTTTTGTGTAATTCTTCCCGCTGATAAACCTGTCTGTGAGTTGTATTGTTATCTGACATTTTTCTATTCCTTATCCTGTCATTTCTAATGAATACTTATCGGAAGTTTCAATTATAAATAATTTGATTTCTTTTACAACTTTTGAAAGTTCAAGAAAGCCCATTTCTTTATGAATAAGATTTTTGATTGAATCATTATTGAGTATTCCGTCGAATTCATATTCTTCAAAAACAGCATTCAGTTCTTTATATGTAAGGTCATGTTCATTTGCAAATTTTGTAATTTCTTCCTGCTTTGCTTTTTCCTCAAAGCTTCTGAAGCGGTCTTCCAGATCTTCCGGCATTGTTAAGCCATCAATCAGACTTTGAATAAAGGCAATAATCAAATCTGATTTTTTGCGTAAGGTTGGATTTGCAGATTTCTTTATTTTATCAAAAATCTCTGTTAAATCTTTTTCTTTCTGCTGAGGATTTGTCATATCAACATTCTTTAATAGTGTAAGAATGTAATCGACATTTATAACATCTGTTTCTAGAAGTTCAATCTGGAAATCAACTTCATCAAGAATGCTGGCCTTTTCGGCAGTATCTCTCCTGCTTAAGTTTTTATGGATGTCCAGATACTGGCTTTTGAAATTATCAAAGTCTTCTTCACTTATTCCTATAAGAGCTTCATCAAACTCGAATTCTTCAAAAGTTTTGAGAGTAGTAATAAGACGAATTACTTCACGGAAAGCAAGAATAAACTTTTTCTGTTCAGTTTCACTCTGGAGATTTGCAGCATCTTGTGGAGTTTCTGCGACCTGCCATAACATACCAAGTGCGGTTTGCAAACGGTCCAGATAGTATTCAAAACTCTTTTGAACAATACCTTCTGTGCTTGCAGAATTAGAATAGAGTTTTAAAGCCTGGTCAGTGTTGTATTTTAAATTTCTATAGCAGACGATATTTCCGAATTTCTTAGTTGCTTTTTCTGTTCTGTTTGTTCTTGAATAAGATTGCAATAAATCCTGATAAACAAGGTTTTTATCTACATAGAGTGTATTCAAAATTTTGCTGTTGTAACCGGTAAGGTACATACGGACAACAATTAAAAGATTGATTTTATTGGCCTTGAACTTTTTAGAAAGATCTTCGTTGTATTCTGCAAAGGTATCTGTCTTAAATGATGTACCGAATTTTGCATTATAGTCATCTATGATTCTTGCCATTGCATCCTGGCTTGTTTCTTCTTTTGATTCTGCATCTTCATTTACGTCGTAAGTGAAAACTGCTGCAAAGGTAAAGTCAGGGTTCAAACGCTTAAAGGTGTCGTAATATTTTATAAGATTTTCTACACCGCTTGTTGCAAGAATAGCATTGTAGTTTTTATTTACAGTTTTTGCTTTGAAATTTTGAATTATATTTTTGCAAACTGCTTCAATACGTCTTTCGTCATTCCATGTTTCTGCTGTATCTATTGTAGAAACCTCTGTAGAAGAAGAGGCTGCTTCATTCTCATTTAATTTTTGTTCATACACAGAGTTTTTAGCAACGATGGTTTTCATGTATTCAATTTTGAATCCAAGAACATTTCCATCAGCAATTGCCTGTTTTATCATATATTGATGTAGAGGTTTTCCAAAAAGAGTCTCTGTAATGTACTGTATTTCACCTTCTTTCTTGGCATTCTCTTTGAAAATTGGAGTTCCTGTAAAACCGAAATATTGAGCCTTTTTGAAAAAGCCTTTTACATCTTTATGCATTTTTCCGAACTGACTGCGGTGACATTCATCAATCAGAAATACAACTTTTTCATTAGCATACTCTTCCATAATTGATTTATATTTCGGATCATTTATGGCATGAGACATTTTCTGAATAGTTGTAATTATGAGTTTTCGATTTTTGTCCTTTGTCTGTTCTGTAAGAGCTTTTGTATCTTCTGTCTGGTCTACACTGTTTTTTTCATATTCATTAAAGTCTTCTGTAGTTTGTGTATCAAGATCACGACGGTCTATGAGGAAAAAGACTTTTTTGATTTCTGGATGTGTTATCAGTAGTTTCGCACATTTCCAACAAGTTAGAGTTTTTCCAGCCCCAGTTGTATGCCAGACATAACCGTTATCATCAGAAGAAAGAGCTTTATCAAGCAGAAGTTCTGTAGCATAAACCTGATATGGACGCATAATCATCATGCAGCGTTCTGTATCATTAAGAACTGTGTATAGATGCAGCATTTTAAAAAGTCTGTCTGGATTTAAAAATGCCGGAATAAAATCTTTTATATCATTAATTCTTTTATTTTCTTCATCGGTCCAGTAAAAAGCTGAAGAATGAAGGAATGTATTATCGCTATTTGCATAATATTTTGTATTAGTTCCATTTGTGATAATGAAAATCTGAATATACTTAAAAAGACCTGTATATGCATGGCGGCGATATCGTTCTGTCTGATTAAAAGCATCTTCCAGTGCAATTCCACGTCTTTTTAATTCCAGCTGGATCAAAGGAAGGCCATTTATTAAGAGAGTTACATCAAATCTTGTTTCATATTTATTGATAACGGTTATCTGATTTGCAACCTGAACTTTATTATTTGAATAATCATCATAATCCAGGAACTTGATATGAACTTTGCGGCCATCTTCTCGTTCCAGAACATATTTATCTCTAAGCTGTTTGGCAGATTGATAAACGGATTTGTCTTTTAGATAGGTAAGAATGCGGTCGAATTCTGTGTCTGTAAATGGAGAATTATTCAAATCTTCTTTGTTTAAGTTGTAAAGATTTGTACGAAAATTATCTTCAAGAGTTTCTTTGTCTTCAATTTTTTTATAATATGAGTATCCGAACTGCTGCTGCAATTCATTAATGCTCCAATTTTCTAATTCTGCTTCGGATTGGAAACTCAAGATGGAAACTCCTTTTTTCTTTTATTATACCACCGAAAGATCAATTTTACTAGAAAATCAACTAGTGATTGTGACAGAAGATGGCATTTTTAATGGTGCTTTGGCAATGTTAAATCTTGTCTTAAGCTTTTACCTCTCCCATTCGCGCTCCCTCTTCAGCTGTCTTTCCGCCTCCCGCCCCATTTCAAACTCCCGGTACCAAGGGCTTTTCTACATCCATTCCTGCACATCTTTGAAACCGTGTTCTGCAATAACTCCTGCAATTTTACGCAGCAGCTCTGGCGTCGCACTTTCAAACATTTGGCTTATCTCAGCAGTTCCGAAAAAGTGCTTTTTACCGTAGCCTGTCTCTTTTGTATATCCGTTCAACGTATTGTCATACTGCTTAATCTGGCTGTCATATCCGTCTTTGATTGCTTTGTTCGAGTTTGCAAAGGCTGCAGCAAACAAATCAACTATCGGATCCATCTGTTCATCCCGTAGTTTCGGCGTGTATTCAATTTCAAGGCCGTGTGAACATGCAATAAAAATCCACTTTTCCCGGCACATCTTATCAAAGGTCATTTTGGGATTATTTTTCTTACTGATTTTCTTTTCGGCTTCTGGAGCCCGCACGGTGGGTAGACGAAAACGAAACGTATGTTGAGTTTGAGGCGCAGGGCGGTTGCCCGCCCTTAATAACTTTAATTTGCAGGAGCGGAAAGCGCCATTACAGGACGGTCAAGGTTTCGCCGTTTTTTCTCTGGCGCTTTTTTAACAGGACCGCGTGCATCCGGTGAAGGCGCAGAAGGTTATAGCGCAAAATCATAAGCGGAAAAATATTCATAAAGGCGTTTATCATCGCCGCGGGAAAACTCATCCGCCACAAAAGATTTTTCGGATAAAAGCAGAGCAGCAAAAATCCGATAAAAACGCCGGCAAGATGAATGAGCACGCCGTAATTTGACTCAAGGATAAAGCGCTCAATGTACTCAGGACTTTCAGGGTTTGCGACATGCTTTTTGCTGAACGCCGTAAACATTCCAAGCTCAAGGATGTGGTCTTTCCAGAGTTTTATTCCGAGCCTTTCGTAAATTTTGCATTCTTTTTTTCCGGGCTTATGAATTTTTACATTGTATGAGAACCATTTTTCAGGCAGACGACGGATTAAGAAGGCGGAAATTCCGTCAAGGGCGATGCAGAACACAACAAGAAGAAGCCCCGCGATTATAAGGAATTTGTCTGAGAAGGCTGAATTTTCGGAAAGTGAATTTTTGAAAAAAAGATTGAAAAAGATAATCGCAGCATCGCCGCCAAGAATGCAAATTATATAAAACCACATATTTCCTCCCATAAAAAGTCAATGAGAAAATTTCAATTTTCGATTTGACTTTTTATGCCCATTCGCAATGAAATGAGAATGGGCAGTTGATAAGAAAGTTTGCAACGCAAACTTGTGAATAAAAACTTTGACGCTATCTTAGGCAAAGTTTTTATTACAGCCTCCGTTTTTTTGGCTCTTCGCTTTATGAATCCGCCGTTCCGGCTTTCAGATACGTCAACGGCATTCCGTAAAAATCTTCGTAAGTTTTTTTCCAGAGCGAATAATTTTTTTCCTTCATCTCGGCAGAGTTTTCACGCGCGGATTTTTTTTCATCCGGAAATATCGCCGGAAGTATGTGGACTGTATATTCCTGAACAGGAAATCCATCCTGCCCGGTAAGCTCCGAGTCTTCCATTGTAATAAACATAGGAATCACCGGAACGTTATTTTCCGCGGCAAACCTGAATGCGCCGGGCGTAAGCGGCCTTGGTTTTCTGTAGTTCCACCACATCGCCTGCTCTGCATAGACAAGAATTTTTTCACCGCGGTTTAAATAATAGGAAACCGCCTTCATCATCTCCTTCATGCAGGTAAAATTGCCGCTTAACGGAATTGTGTTCGCGTAATGGAACAGAAATCCAAAAAATCCGGGAAAATTCGTGTAGTTTCCTTCGCGGATAATTTTATAAAGCTCGTTTTTTTTAATATGACCTTCGAGCGCTTTGTAAACGGCAAAATTATCAAACTGATTAAAGTGATTGCACGTTATAATCGCGCCCTGTTTTTCAAGCGGAAGATAATTTTCTTTAAGTCCGCGGACTTCTTTTATTATCAGCGCCCTGTGCCTTATAAGGGAATTGATGAATATTCTGCCAAGAAAATTCGCGAACTTTATAAGAAATCTTGTTGAAATCTTTTTATGAAAATAATCTGCCTTATCCAGCGTCAGCGGAATAGTTTCCGGGTCATCTTCAACATCTCGTGTCCACCATTCGTTACGCTCGTACTCATCGATTTTAGAAAGGATTTCAAGTCGTTCAGAAGATTTTTCCATATATCATATCTCTTTACATAAGTATTGTAATAATTTGTTTCGCTTGCCGCTTCCTGGGTACACAGATTTATAAGGCCTTCAAGACATTCATCGTCTTTTGCGCGGTCCGCCTCCGAGTAGCCTGAAAGTTTTTCATGAATCATTCCGGCAAATTCTGTTTTTTCCGCATATTTCCAGAAATATTCCTCATACTTTACGCCTGTCTTTTGCCACGGCTTGCGGTTCAGATTGTAATGCACAAGTTTTAATGTCGACTCGTCAAAACCTGGAGTCAGGACAGCGCCCTTGTTCCAGCCGGTTTCTATAAATTTCACTTTGTTTTTGCAGATTACATTCAGATAATCCTGGTCCTGGGCAACACGGAATTTATATTTTTTCATCAGCTCTATAAACTGGGAAAGAATGTCGTATTTTCGGAATGCCGCAAGATTCATAACCATAATTCCGGCATTGAAATATTCAGCAGGCTGAATGCCAAGCGCATTTTCCACGTAATCGGAGAACGGCAGATATTTAAAAAGTGACTCATCCGGAATCGCGCCAAGATAAAAATCCCTTACATTCGTATTGAACAGCTCGCTTATATCTCCTAAAACGGCGATGTCGCAGTCAAGGTAAAGAGCCTTGTTGTACTGAGGAAACAGATCCGCAATAAAAAAGCGGTAATAGGTAGCCATTGAATAATAATCGCGGATGGCGAATTTTTCTTTTACAGATTCTATTGTTTCAGAAAGAAAGACAAATTCAACAGAAACATTTTCTGAATTATACTTTTCGATTGCGGTTTTATATTCGTCGCTGATGTTTGTTGTAAGAATATAAAATTTGTACTGAAACTCTTTGCTTGCATTGTCAAGAATTGACTCAAGCGTTACGGCAACAAACGGAGCGTAATTATCGTCCGTTGCAAAAAAAACAGGAATAACTTTTTTCATGTCTAAATCTCCCATAGCCTTTACGGCTGTCTGAAAATATAGACACAAGAAGAAAAAAAAAGTTGCAATAAATCCCTTTGCCCAGATTTCAACTTTTAGGTTGAATATCGAGTTTTTTTGCAAAAAGAATAAAAGCGCAGGCAGA
>ERZ1034973.390-NODE-390-length-31623-cov-14.839489_pt1 | contig 31623 bp, 24 predicted proteins | sample MGYA00520686_ERZ1034973 | MGnify/ENA primary metagenome ERZ1034973 (study PRJEB33766, sample SAMN09781775) | gut metagenome | biome: gut microbiome | host: Homo sapiens | place: Madagascar | study: EMG produced TPA metagenomics assembly of the PRJNA485056 data...
TGTTTACGCGCAACCCTGTCACCAGCTGTATTCCATCCTCAAAGAGGAAGTCAAACAGCTTCTGTGAAATATAGCCTTTGTCAGCGAACAGCTTGCCATACAAACGTTTAGCAAGAACCTTGAACACATTTGGGTCCTTGTCGTTGACATTTGCACCAGTAAGTACAAACGCTATTATCTCGCCTCTGTCATTGCACGCAAGGTGGAGCTTAAAGCCATGACACCAACCCATAGTTCCTTTTCCGTCAGTGGCAATTCCCTTGAATACCTTATTGGCATATCTCCTGAGATTATGGCATACGGGTATCATCGTGGAAGCAACGAATGTTATGCCAGTACATCTTCCGAAAGCCCCCAGATTAAGGAAGAACATGAGCTGGAAGAACACGCGGCTTTCCAACTCCACAAAGCGGTTGTACGACACAGCTTTCAGAAAATAAGACTTCATCGTACCCTTAATAAAGAACAGGTAGTAGTGCTTAAAATTGCAGAATGTACCAAAATGAAAATACAACAGAATGGTCATGATTTCACTGTCGGACAACGATGCTGCACGCCGTCTACGCTTCACTCCGCTATTGTCTTCCAGCAAATTTCCTGCATTTTCTGCATCAAAATGTTTGCAAAACTCGTCTATAATACAAAATAATTCTGTAACTTTGTAATCGATAGTCATATTAAATATGTTTGTAACTGTTTGATTTTAACCTATAATGGTACAAAAGATTTATGAGACTACCAACTTTTTTATAAACTATTTCTTATCCCGAACTGGGGTATTATATTTTTGACTTTATGCATAAAATCAGCGATATCATTTCCATCATTAGAGGATCGAGCATCAAAAAGGATGGTGAGATACAGAAGGAAGATGAAAACAAGATTGTGGGAAAAGAGGTACTTGGCGAGGTTTCCGTACCAATTAAAACACTTTACACAGAATATAACTTTTCTTATTCAGATAGATATAAAGAATCTGTATGGGAAAAAGTGCAGGATGTGTATGGAAAATATTTAGCAGATGGTTCAATGGGGGATATCTCGGTCATGAGAGTTTGTATGAAGCATTGTGACCAATATCTGGCTAATTTTTCTTTTCAAACATCATGTTCGAGCGTGCCATATTTCTTTGACTACCGTTCCTCTGATGAGAAGACCAAAAGATGGTACCTCAATTTTGCTGACCCTATATTGTTTGTAGCCAGCAGAGGAGGCCTTTTTGCCCAAGATGAAATTCAGACCTTGGAGCACCCTCTACTTTGTGCTGTAAAAGCGTATCTGGCGACAACTGATATCAAGGGGTTAGAAAGTTACACTAAGGTTGGCAACATACCTACACCGTATTTATTTAAAAATGTTCCTTATCTCGTAGAGATAGATACCCAACCTATTGTTGACGGCAAAAAGGTTTCAATTTATGGTAACGCTTTCTCCTATTATGAGTATAACGATCCTGAGGTTTTAAAAAGGGCGATTAAAGTTAGAAAAAAATGCTCTTTTTCTAACATTATTGCTATGGCGGCACCTTCTCCCAAGTATGGGTGTTATGATAAAGACACTATATTGGAGATGTTCGCCTCTGTTGTTTCTGCTTTTGAGGGCGCGAAATGTATGTCGGAAAATAAAGCAGTAGAGATACATACGGGAAGATGGGGAGCAGGGGCTTTCGGAGGCAATGAAGAGCTTGCACTTATTGTTCAGATACTCGGAGCGAGAATTGCGAAAATAGACAACCTCGTTTTCCATGCCATCACAGACAAATATTTAGTAAACGCCACTATTGTCGTTAATGATATAGCTAAGCTCTATAACGAAAACAAAAGAGAGTGTGTAGATGGCATCGTTAATTATTTATTTGACAAGAAATACCAATGGGGTGTTTCAGATGGCAATTAACTGAACTTTCGCAAATTCACAATAAACAAAACTTACAAGCAGTCATCACATCAAGCAAGCGTCGCCAATATCTTCTCAGTCAATAGACAAAAAGAAAGAGCATGGCGACGCTTGTTATGCATACGCCGCGCAAGATGCCCAAAATCAATGCAAACGTTTCATCAAGAAAGATCTCGAAAGAACAGATTTCATTGACATATTAACAATAAGCATCTCAAGTTTTCATGAAAAAATCTTGTTTTATATCACTATCTCACCCTTATCCCTTTTCTGTTCAACACCTCACCGTTCATGCTGCCGTTTTTGCAAAGATACAGGTCGTAGCCAATGGCAGATATCTCGCTGTAGCAGGGACGGGTCAGCACCTTTCCGTCGGGCGACATCAGTCCATACCACCCGCTTGCAGCCTCGTAGCGTTTGCACCGGGCTGTTTTGTGTACGGGAGAGGGATTAATGTCTTCCGTCTCGCCTGTCATATTGCCTTCCTCGTCGCCATCGTGGGTTTTGAGATAGCGCAGTTGGCCACTCTCATAAGCCATGTTTTCCACCCCACTGATCAAGAAATCGTCAACCAGATTGCCCTGCAGGTCATACTTTCTGAGGGTGTGGTCTGCCATCTCTGCCGATATGCTATTGTCTGAAACCCATAGGTCAGCATCAATGAACGGCAGAACGACAGAAAGGTTGCCTGACAGGACACATTGCTTCCCTCCCCTACTGGCAATCCAGAACGAGTCGACAGGCTGAATGCGGTCATACTCGGCTTTCATCACCCAATGGCCGTGCTTGTCGATCATGCCGAACTTGTCGCGGCGGTTGCTGTGGAGCACACAATGGCCGTTGTGGAACACATATCCGTCAGCCCCAGAGATGTACGGAATTTTAAGATCTATGGCCACATTGCCTTTGGCATCAATAAACTTTATCCAGCCATTGTCGTCAACCGATGCCAGTCCGTCGGAAAACACCCATGCATGTTTATATTGCGGTTTGACAGCCAGCTCTCCCGTGAGCAGGTTGAAATAGCCGCGACGGTCGCCATTGCTGTAGCACACCAACGAGTCGTTGCCCAGAGGCTTGGCAATCCAGTGGATGTTCTTCACCGTCTTTTTTCCGTCGCGAGTCTCCACATAACCATTGGTCAGATACTCCTGACTGTAATAAGTGACATTACGCGAGAGATACTGGCCTGAGTAGCTGGAACTATCGTCATAATTGTCAGCTAGATATCTGTAATAAAGATGATTTATGCAACTGTTCAGGGCCGTACCTGCAAGCAGCAGCATGATGAGGGCGAAACATCCTCCCACCACACGGCGTATGACCTTGCCATACTTCGATTCGTCACGCATGCCGAGAATGACAGTAAACCACTCGGCTGTTGCCGCAAGGATGCCTGTCAGTCCTTTCCAAAATAATATAATAGCTCTTTTCATCGTCTTCTGTTTGTTAAATGTCAATATCCTCATTTTTTGCTTTTGCTCAACATGGCGTCTGCCTTTTTCATATAGTCTGCCGCCCTTTCTCTCGCGTTGTCTGCCTGGCGAGAATAGGCCAAGGCTTTGTCAGTAGTGCTCTTTGCCCTGTTCTGATAAGTCTTTGCCCTGTCATACTTTTTCTGCCTTGTGTAATATTCGGCCTCTCGCAGATTGCCTTGCGTCTGTCTGTTATAGTAGTCGGCCTCTCGCTGATAGCTGTCAGCTTGCCGCATATAATAAGCAGCTTCACGTTGGTACGACCGGGCTTGGCGAGTGTAGAAATCTGACGTTTGGGCATTAGCTGTCAGACACAACACATTAAACAAGATTATTGTAACCAAATGTTTCATAATTCAAACGTATTATTGTTCATTAACATATCTCATCACCCTAATCCGTGTCGGGCGCAACTTCTAAGTTTGTTATTTGTCTGTTTATGAGATATAGAGCATTGAAGTAACCGTTTGCTATCAGAAAAATTTATTTTTTTTGCATAATAAGTAGGCATTCATAGTTAAAACAAAAGCAGAAGACAATGACATACAAGATCACTGCCTTCTGCTCTATTAGTTATTGTTGTTATTGTTATCGTTTCTCTCTTACCCTCTCCCCCAAGTACCCGACGGCAAAATTCAAGGCCGTGATGATGTGTGGCACAATGTCCTTGGCCGACTCCTTTTCGGTAATTTTATGGTCATAATCTAATGACACTTTAATCTCATCTCTATCCGAAAACAGAGCCTTGATAAACTTCACGTTTCTGTTGGCATCATTCACAGCCTCATTGAGCAACCCCTTGTCCTGCAAAGAAAGTCCTGCGACAAAAGGAATGCAGAAGCGTATCATGCTCTCGTCTTTGCCTACGACATAAAAATATACCTGTCCGTTGTACCTGAAATGCCAACCTAAAGACGGCATAAACTTTGCGTTACCACACATTCGGCGAATCTCGTACACAATTTCTTCCTGCTTCATATTCACAATTGTTTTGTTTTTGCCATTTATGATAAGAGAGGAAGAAAAGTAACCATTTCCATCAGTCCAACATTACAAACGCAGCCCAATGGAATGGATCGGGATGCTTCTGTCTGATGATTTCTTTGGCTTCTTCAAATGCCTTACGTTTGCTCCAAGCATTCTTCTTGTCGGCAAGACGTTCATAAAATGTGGTCATAAACTCTGAGGTCGTTTTGTCGCTCACATTCCATAACGACATGACAATTGTGCCCACGCCAGCTTTCTTGAAAGCCCGCTGCAAGCCATAGAGTCCTTCAGCCGTAGCCTTGCCTTGTCCTGTTTGACACGCTGACAATACGACCATATCCGTATTGCCCAAATCCAGACGTGCTATATCATTAGCAGAAAGTATTCCACCAAGCACACCTTTAGGTAAGGGTTTGCCTAACCAAGCAGCATTACCACCAGACAGAACAAGTCCCGACAAGGACATGGCATCTGTATAGCCTTTGAGATAATCTACATTCTCCGCTCTATTGGGAGTGTAGTAAAATCCATGAGTGGCAAGATGAAGCAATTTAGGCGATTTGCCGTGCATATTTAGGAACGACTCTTCTGTACCGTTCTTGCCCATATACGGTGTGACCTGCCATTTGTTTTGTTTCAGCACGTTTTCAATATTCTCTATTTCGTCCTTTGTCCCTTGCAAATAATGGAATATGGAATCACCACGAGCGACCTCTCCACGCATGGCAAGCAAGCTTGACAAATCATATTTCTTCGACTCTTCAGCCATTGCGCTTGTCTCCAAATCATATTGCAAACCTCCATACAAGACCGCCGTATTGGCCTTGCCGTCCTCACCGCCCGATCTCATCTTCAACAACTCACGGGCCGAAGACAGTCTCACAAAGCGATAATGGTTTCCCAACAGCGAACCGTCTGGCAGAGGCAACGATTCCAACGAAACCTGAAACAGCAGTTGCGATGGAACATAATAGACGGTAGCACCTTCCGATACATCTTCTTTCAACGGTTCCCATATCAACCGCAACATATCCTGTGCATAATCCTTGTCATAATACATATCCGGCCTGACGATGCCAAGCGAATCAATCTGTCTTTCTGCGAACAGAGGTCTCAGCAACGGATTGTCTTGTATCCTGTTTATTATGTAGGCAGCATATTTCCTCCCTTGCGACTGTGAGATATAGTCGGTGAAATCTATCAATACCTCGTTTTGCTGCAAAGTCTGCTTTACGGCATCATAATCCACATCCATGAAGCCTGTGCCGTCGCTGTATCCTTTGCATCTGTTTGCCAACAGGTTTTCCAGACGGCTCACCCTCCTCGACACACTCAGAATGCTGTCCGCATTCACCTTATAATCCCTTTTCCAAACCTTTACCTGGTTCTTCATGCTTGCCAACACGGCATAGAGGTTCATGTCCTCGGCCGTTCCCTTCGTCTTGATGACATCATACATGGAGCGTTCCGATTCCAAGAGAAACGCTTTCGACATGACCAGAGCATCATAACAACTCTTGGTGAAAGCCGTCTGCGTCTGTTTAGCCTTCAGGGCATAGGGAGTCATCATCGTGAACAAAGACGACAGACTATGCCACAAGCCTTCACGCTCCGTTGTGCTCATATACGGGATGCGCCGTTTCATCAATGTCTTCAACTGCCGTTCCGCAGCAGCATAGTCGTCGCAACCACTCGTCACATTGCCCGCAAAGCCTTCAGCGTTGGCAAGATATATTTGCGCATTGATATGTTCCAGACTGTTGTCGCCATATAGAGCCTTGGTGTTTTCTGCATACCTGCGATAGCAGTTTTCCGACTCCGCATAGTTGCCCAACTGATGCTCCACGCCTCCTGTCAGGGCTAACAACGTTATCCTGTCTCCATCAGTCTGTGCATATTTGGCAGCAAGCAACTCGTCCGCTTTCCTGTAGTCGTCCAACGCCAACTTAAAGTCGTTGAAAGCCAGACGGCACCTGCCTCTTGTTGTATATAAGGGATAGAGCTGTTTAGGTTCTGAAAATCGTTGAGCCGTCTCAAAAAGCAAGTCAAGGCATCTGTAACAGTTTTCCTTGTCACCCATAAGGCGGTAGATGTCAGCCAAAGCCATGTATGGCATGTTGTAGGTGGCATCATCTTTTGGCGTGTATGTATGAAATTCTTCTATTGCTTTCTTGGCATACGTCAGAGCATCGTCATACCGTCCGACAGCAGCATACAGGTTACGCAAGTTAGAATAGCTCAGATGCTTGTTTGGCGACACCGCTTTGGCATCATTATGTTCTGCAATGTCCTTTCCGCGCAAGAACCATTGTTCCGCGATGCTGTATTGTCCCAAGCCTCTCGCCTCGCTGCCTTTCTGGTTATAATAGCCAAACCTTGTCTGCAAGTCGGCCGTTGCATCCATCAACGAGTCCATGCTTGCTGCATGAGCCTGTGCTTGTCTTACATCGCCAATGGTTCTGCAGATGTTACACAGTTCTCTTAAGACAGCCATCTGCACATCCGCCTTGCCCGTCTGTCTGGCCAAGGGCAACGCCTGCTTATATGCCTCCTCGGAACCTGCCACATCATAAAGAGACGCCTTTATCTCGGCGATATGCTGCAATGCGGAAACCTCGTTATCCGTCTTGCCAAGCCTTTGAAAACCTTCAAGGGCGATTTTATAGCACGCCAATGCCCTGTCAAAGTGTTTCGCCAGATGATGTTCCATAGCTTCAAAATACCATGTCAACGGAATCTTGGGCAGAGCATATTCTCTCACCTTGCCGTCAGCATAAGGCATAATCTCTTCCAATATGGCACGGGCCTTCGCCAATTGTCTGTTGCCTCTGAGCATGAAACCGGTGGCATACATATATCCGTTCATAGCATACAGATGGGCGACATCCTTCTTCTCGTTCTCTGTAAGACGGCCATTGATCAGCTTCTTGGCCAACAGATAAGCCTCTTCATAACGTTTCAAGGTCTCATAACACATGCACGCCATCGTCTGGCTGCACACATACACCTGACGTTCCACATCTGTACGCTGTTGTTCCGTGTTCCTGCCTATAAGAAGGAAGGCGTCAAGAGCCTCAGCCGTTTTCTCGGCACGGTTCAGCGCAAAGGCTTCATTCATCTTCACCGTCACTTCTGCCTCGGGCAATGTCTGCGCGTGCATCTGTAGGCCACAACTGAGCAGAACCAACGATATGATAACTGCTTTATTCATGCTTCAAGGTTATGGTGTCTGCTGCCGTCGAGTCGTTTCCGTTGCGATCCACGGGTGCAGCCTTCTTTTCAAACACATCGTTTTCGCCACCACGCACATTGTCTGTTGGAGAGTTTTCTACAAACAAAGAATTGACGGTAAAGAAGCCTACAACCAGCACAGCAGCCACACTTGAAACCCAAAGCCATACGTTCCTGTTACCACGCTTCATCTCCTTCTGAAACTCAGCCATGGCTTTCAGCTTCTCTCCACGGCTCGTCACAGCCTGCTTCACACTCTTCGTAAACTCATACTGCTCCTTCTTCTCGGCATCTTCCTCTATCTCTTTCAGAAACTGCGCCTTGGCTTCCTCCGACATGGCGTCGCCATGAAGCAGATATTCATCTATCCTGTCTTGAAAATTATTGTCCATATCTATCGGTCGTTTTATGTAGGTGTTCAAAATAAATTTAAATTCTACTTATGAGTTCAAATAGTTGCGGTAAATGTTTCGTGCCGAAGAGCGTAACGACTCCATACACTTATGCTTCTTCGACTTGAGAGCTTTCTTCGACTCTATTGTCGGTATCTCCGACAGGATAGTGTCAAGGTTCTTCTCTTCATAATAGAACTTGCTCAGTATCTGGCTGCAACGCTCCGACATGTGCGATATTACATCGGCTATGATGTCGAGCATCTTGTTGTCTTCCGAGTCGTACAGCATGTTGACATACTGCTGCGCATCAAACCCTTCTGTCTTTATCTTCCGCCCCATTTCCGTTTCAAGATCAACAAAAGAAGGATTCTCTCTCGTCCATTCCTTATACTTTATTCTTGCGATACCCATAAAATAGGTGAGCAAGCTGCATTTCAACGGTTCGTTGTTCTTGCCCGTCACCCTGCCGTTGCTCACACAGATCTTCCTCTGCTCGATGTTCTCCCACATCGCAAGGAACGAGTTTTGGAAGATATCCGAAGCGGTCTCCCCATCAGCAAAGAAGACGCCACGATAGTTTGCCCAAAAGTAGCGTGAGCAATAAGCATACAGTTCCGATTGTATCTTCTTGTCCTTATCGTACATGCCGGCAACAAGTCGGGCCTCCTTCTCCTGTTGCGACATACGCATTTCCTTTGTCTTTTCCATTCTATTTAATCAGTATATCTGTTATGTTATATTTTCCAATGTCTTCACCCGTCATCACAGGCTGTTGCGGTCGGCTACAGCTGCTGCGGTTCACAAACCTCCTTATTCGTTTCATAAACTCTCCATTGCCCACCTTTTCGCCATCCTTCAGCTCCTTCCACAAAGCGTAGGTCAGCTTTCCTACCGTTGGCTTTTTCATCTCAATGTTCACCTGGTCACTTCTGCAAGCGCTGATCGTGATCCACCTCTCAGCCAAGGGCTTTGCCTTGTCGTTGACTACTTTTACCTTGCCATTGTCACCCACGAACAGCGATCTAACCATCTCAAAAGCCTCATATAAGCCACGAGCGTTCACGCTGTCCACCATCAACGTGTCTTCCACACCTCTCGCCACCTCGTCATCATCGCCATCATCGCCCCGGGTGCCGTCGCCGCTATGGCAAGCGTCGATAACCACCAGCAGCTTGCCTTTTGCCCCAATCCGGTTACGAATAGCGTTGAGATAGACATTCAGTTCATCATCCGTCAGATGCCTCTCGCCGTGATACGTCTTGCTCGCCCTCCTGTAGGCGTCATACGGAATCCAGCACTCATCCAAGCCGTCCTTCTCGTCGTCATGCACATCCGTCATCTGCTGCCCATGCCCAGAATAGTGAACATACACCACATCGCCCTGCTTACACGATGCCGCCATCCTCTTGAGCGCCCCGACAATGCCCGTCTTCGTAGCCTGACGGTTCACCAATGTCGTAACCCTTTTGAAGCCGGCACGTTTCAGCATTCCTTCCACAAGCGCCACATCCTTGTCACCGTTAATCTTGTTCCAAGCCCTGTCCTGCTGTTCACCCAGCCCTATAACCAAAGCTCTCTTTGTCTGTGCGTTGGCGGACAAAGAGAGCAACAGAAGAAAATATATGATTGTTCTCATTCTACACATTTTTCATTCTCTTTTGACTTGTTCAGGCATCCCAAGAGACAAAGATAAATTTCTATCCATGTTGGTTGCGATGGCTATCTATGGCCCTTACGGTGGCTATCTATGCTACTTACGATGGCTATCTATGGCACTTTTGAAAAGTTTCTATTTATGACAGATGACAGACATGACACTTGTTTTCTATAATTTTTCTTTATAATAATTATATATTAATATAAAATATCTCTTTTCCTGCGCGCGCGCGTAAAAATATTTATAAAAACATGTGTCATAAGTGTCATGTGTCATACTCTAATGCAAACCTCGGCACAGCGTCAAGCTTACTTGAACGTTCTGCCGAGGTGCAGCTTATGTTCTACAAAGATAATGCAAACCGAGAGCAAAGAGGCAAGCTGGCTTGCAAGCTTTGCCGAGGTGCAGCTTATGTTCTACAAAGATAGCAAATTTTTTGGTAAAATCCAAAGGATTTTACGAGAAAAATCTTTGGAAGGTAGAATTTCATTGTTGTTGCAATTCTTCCATCTTGCGTTTCCACAACGTTTGCAGTTCTTGTTGCTTAGGCGCCAAGAAATCTTTGGTATAAGCAAGAATGTTATATTCAGTAGTTTCATCGTCAGCATCATCCTCAAGGTCACAAGTAATGGAAATGCCTGTTTTGGTAAAAGCAGGTTCATAGCCAACGCTATACCTCACTCTACTTTCCTTGGTGTTCAGATCCTTACAAAGCTCACGAGCCATGTCAGCATGCAGATCATTTACGAAAACAGCCCCAACAAGAGAAATGGCAAATCTGTCATTTCCAAGAGAAAACACCTTCACTATCCCTTCCGGTAAGCCAAGATACACCTCTCCCGTACCATCCTCGTTACATTTACTGATGTTGCGTCCCAGCTTCTCCTCTTCCGCCAGCAACTTAGCCAGCAAGACATAAGAATGTCTGCTTCGGATCTCCCGTTTGTAAGCCCGTTTTTGAAACATATTGAAAATCCAACAGCAACCAATCATTTGCGCAAAGCCTATAACTATAAGCCAAAACTGTGTAGAAAACATAACCCAAGCCTCAACTTTTTATTCAAAAAACAATTATCTTTAAACAACTACTTATTGTTAATATATTTCATGAAAGAATTGTAATCGCCCTTAAATAAGTTAATGTCTATACAGCCTGCATCATAACCTTCAAGAAAGCCCTTATCTGTTCTCTGCCATAACAATGCTTGAAGTTCAGTGGCGAATTTTCACATTTCCAAACTAAACCATAATGGGATTGCTTTTGGTTTTTATTTATCCATGAGATTCTTTAGATACTTCACTCTTACGCCATAGTTGAAGCTTTGGGTGTTGTTCAAGCCAGCATAGTTGATGGCGACAAGCTGTCCTGCATGGTTTACCACAGGAGAACCGCTACTGCCAGGAAGAGAAGGTATAGAATACATGAGTCGGTCGTCAGTACGCTGACTTATAGAGCCACTGTTAAACTGCGACTTAACCCCTTCTTTTGTTAAGGCAAGTGTAGGCCCAAGGTTAAAACTTGTCATGAACACTTTCGAGTTTTTGTCATCACTTAGTTTGGCGGTAAGCTTGTCCGTAAACGAGTAGTCTTCTAATGGGTCGGATGCCGAAACCTCAAATACATGCTTGCCTACAGGCGTTAGCTTATCCTTGAGCTGTATTATGGCAAGATCATGGTCTGTGTCCGTTTTTGTAACTACACACGACACAAAGTCGTCAGTATTGGTAACGAACGTATTGTTATAGGCAATGCTCACTTTGTTATGATATTTAATCTCCGACTCGCTTGCCCTTATCTCATCAATACCGTAATAATATTGTGCATACTTGTCACGCTCTTCCTTAATAGCATCGCGGTAGTCGCGAATACGATAGAAAGTATCGTAGCTCACGTCAGGATCGGTGTTGGCAATGTTGTATGCCTGCTGTGCTTCGTTATATTTCTCGTCATACTCGTTATAGGCCATTGCCATGAGCCGTTTTAAAGCTTCCAGCACCTTGGCCACCGACTTGTTAACATCCTTGTCCTTTACCACATTAGACACCACATGAGCATTGGTAGCTATCTGCCCGTCATCTGAAATGAAAAATCCTGTGCCATAAGAAACAGAAGCCTTTACCGAGTCTTCATCCATGGCAATGCCATTTATGCCTTCTTTCTCGTCAAAACCGGAAAAGAAAATAGACTCTCCGTTGGACAGCACCACCTCATAATAGCTTTGGTTTTGCACAAGCACAACACCTGTGGCGTTCTCCGTCTCGATGTCCTTTTCTTTCACATTGCCACACGAGGCCATTGCCAAGACGGCAATCACTGCTAAAAATAAATGTTTCATGTTAGCCTTACACTATGTATGTGTCGTGCGCAACCTCTTTGTTATTCTTGAATATGATGCCTACTGCACTTTTATTCTCGTTATCGGTATCAGCTTCTTTTCATTTGGTTCACTTACTGTAAGCTCATAAGTATCCGTCTTTGCCTGTCCGTTGATGTCACGTTTTACTATCACATGACACGATCCGCCATTCACGTTGTTCCGCTTCATTTTATAATAGACAACAGAGACGACATATTCGCCTTTTGGCGGATTTTCCCAATAAATATTCTCTGCCGATCCGTTGCCGCCAGCAGTATTGTCAACATCAAGCTGCCCTCCTGTGGCAGAGTCTTTCTTATTACGATAAAATATTTCGGTACCATTGGGTTCTTTAACATGTAGGTCCAGGTCGCCAGGAAAATTCCAAAGAAGAGTAATCTTTAGTTTTCCGTCATGGCCAATGGCTTCAGCATGCTCGACAGCGTTTTCTGCTGTTGTGGTGTCAAGTCGTTCTGGCTCCTGCCGTGCAGGAGCAGTTGGTCCTGAGTTTGCTGCAGAACCACCTATGTCACAACCTTTAAGGTTGCACAAAAGAACAAGAACGGCAAGAATGACATACACAGAAACGAGTATAGACTTTAAGTATCTCATAGCTATTCGTCGTTATTGGTGATTATTTTTTAATAAAACAATATATGCATACGGTGCAACACCACTATTGCAAGCTGCATGAAGAGGAAAAGCGGCACAAGAATGCGAAACAGTTTTTTCTGTGATTTGTGTGGTAGCAGTATCATGCCGCACAATGCTCCAAACGCTCCTCCCAAGAAAGACAGCAACAACAGCACAAATTCTGGGATGCGCCATCTACCTGTTTCGGCAAAACATTTGTCTAACGTATATGCTACATAGCATAAGAGGTTTGAAAAAAACAAAAATATAATATCTTCCATAATAATCTTATCTTTATGTTAGGGTTGAACTATTCCATCAGCCTGGGCTTAGTATCTTCATCCTTCTTTCAGCGTGTCCGTTCATCGCATCAAACAAACCCTTCAAGTCGTCATACCTCTCCATTGAATCTCGATTCCACTTATCATGACTGTTGTCTATAGTTTTATTGTACAGCAGGGAAGAAATATTTAAGGAACATGCCGAAGTCGTAATGTCCTTTTGGCGTTTCCTTCAGCATTTTCTCAAACAAGTCAATCTGACGGTTAAGGAACATTATAGGATTCTCATGATTATAGCACGACTTATAATAAGAGGTGTTATGCATCTTGGAGATATAGGCCTTGGCAAAATCAGATGCAGCGTCTTTCCATGTTCTGCCTTTCTCGTCATCTTGCGCATCCTGTATGACCTGACGCACCTCCATATAATAATCTTTATAACTGCGAAGAAAAACAGGTATTGCCTTGTACGCTTCCATAAGATCCTTAGTTTTTATCTTGTCCCACAGCTCCAATGCCTCAGCCTCCCACTTAGCATTATATCTTTGCGAAAGGCGAATATAGCAATATTTAGCAATGAACTCGTCTATATATTTTCTCTCTGTTTGCAGTTCAGCTTTCAAGGTTTCCGCTTCTTTTACGGCGTTTTCCTGTTTTGCATTTTCGTTCTTCGCATTTTCTTCAAGACGGGCAGCCTCAGCCAGTTTGTTGTCTATAAGAGCCTCTTTTCCCTTATATGTCTTCAACTCAGCCTGCACAGCTTCGAGCTGAGCAGTTAGTCCTTCCACAGTAGGCTTTTTTTCTTTCTCTTTTGCTTGCTTTCCTTCCTTTTTTTCTTTACCTTTTTTGTTTTTCTCCTTTTTGTTATCTTTCTTTTTGTCCGCTTTATCTTTATCTTGCTTTATCTGGTCTGTCTCAACAGTTTCTGCACTAACCGCTACAGGAACTACAGTTTCTTCGCTTTGAGCAAAGCAATTCAATGATAAAAGCAGGAATATGTAAATTAAGTTATGTTTCATTGTTCCGATGTAAAATAATAATAATGAGCCTCCTTTACCGCAGCTGTACGGCGACTCGACAAGTTTTTCGTGTTATGATGGTTGGTATAAAATGGGGTCTTATTTTTATAAGCCTCAATCTCGCTATACACCTCATTGGCAAAGTTAGAATATGATGCCTCATCATATTTATCCCAACTGTAGTAATACTCAACATCTTTAACCAACGTTACCAAATGTTTGAAATGACTGTTTTCTATTTGTGTACCGACAGAATTTAACTTACCCACAAGCGACAAGCAGTTGCTAAGAGGTGCTGTTTGGGCATAGGTTTTGGCTTGTTGGATAACAGTTTGGGCATTATTTATACCATTGTATCTGTAACGCTTATCAGCAAACTTCTTAGCAAGAAAATAAAGATCTACATTTTTTGAGATACGGTTTATCGAATCTACAACGTCACCCTCAAGAACAGGCTTATTGCCATCACTCAAACGTAAAGCCTTCAATTCAATAACCCGATTCTTCATTTTACGAAGCTCATCCTCGTTCCACTCTGTCAAGCCAAACACTCTATTACTGTTTTTTAAGAATAGAGGTATGTAAGAGCTTACAAACTTGTCAAGCAACGCATCCCTGTCAGCCGAAGAAATTAGCTGCTCTTTAAGCTGGTAAGACAGCGCATCTGTTATTGTGGAATATAACGAATCGAGCTGTTGCGCTGTAATGTTACCTTTCACCTTACCTATATCCTCTTTCAGCTCCTTGCTATACTGGTTGCTAAAGCTAAGCTCGTCTGGTGGAGAAGCAATAGTCTTTACATAAAAGACTATCGCTCCTATCGCCATGAGCATCGCTACTAACAAAAAAGCTATTTTTGATGCTTTGTTCATATGTTTACGGTTTTATTTTATACATTATCTACAAGACCAGGCTTTGGCTTAGGACCAGGCTTTGGCTTAGGACCAGGCTTTGGCTTAGGACCAGGCTTTGGCTTAGGAATAATCGTATCAGTTTTTATCTCCCTATCCCTGTCTATCCAATTGATATAGTTCGTATAAGAAATTTCTTTGTCACCGACCTCGTTATACTGAGGGTTATGATTCCCTGTTTTCGGATTCCAACCTCTACTAATGTTCTTAGTGGCTACTTCAACCAAGAAAGAATAACTTGTGGATTTGTTTAAATGGCTATACTCATCTATTACAGCATTAAGTCTGAAATCATTCATCGCATCAAACAAGCCTTTTAAGTCGTCATATCTCTCCATTGAATCTCTATTCCATGACTTGTGGCTATCAAGATAATTGATTGCTGCATCCAATGAATATATATCATCATCCATAACAACATTTGTGGTATCACCGACATTTTTAGCTGTAGCTGTATTATCTTCATTTCCATGATAAAACAAAGTAAAGAAGACGATTAAAGCCACCACGAGACCAAGTCCAAAACCTATCATGATAAGTTTGAACTTATAAAAGTTGGCGAGAACAAGCATCTTCTCCTTCGACCCCATTGAGAACGGATCTGTGTCCACGACATAACCACAGAATGGTGCCTTTTCATTAAAATCGCCTTTCTTTGAGTTGATAGCCAATTTTACTACTTCCTTGTTGCTAAGCTGAATTTTATATTCGTAGCTATTTGAATTCTTCTCCAAATGGATAGGATATTTCCCTTCAACAAGAAGGATATTTGCTTTCTCTTTTCTAAAAGGCTTGTATCTTGAAGTTTTTTCCGAATACTTATTTTTCTTATCTTTGATCTCTTCAACCACGATTGTACATTTTTTACACTCTTCCTCTGTCAACGTTACGCCTTTCTCCTTTATCGGTTGACCATTGATGTAGATGTTCAACTCTTCTAAAGGGATCGTCTCTCCATCAGGGTTGTTTTCGCCATCGTCCACCTGAAAGAAATTTTTAGTTATGAGCTTGCTCCAAGTGAATTCTTCTTCGCCTTCAAATTCGCAGCACTGTTTGTTTTCACAGGCTTTTATTTTGCATTCAATGTCCTTGAAACCTTCTCGCTTTGCCGTAACATCTATTGACTCACCCTTGTATGCATCAAATTCTGTATCCTCAGTATCCTTTGTCAAACATTCATCTCCACGATACAATTTGACATTGAGGCCAAACTTGCGTTCTATTTCATTAGGATATGGAGGGGAAACTGTTATACGCTCCATCATAGGACTGTCGGTAAGGTCTTTGACAACAGCACCCTCACGAACCTTTATTCCAGACTGTCTGTCAATAAGAAATATAACCTTATAGTCGCTATAGTATTTCTGAAAACGTTTTTCACCTATAATGTCGGCAAGCTGATCCTCTGTGTCGTAATATCTTACAGCATATTCTTCCTTACCGTTGACATTGGTTACAGGAATGGCATTGGCGTCTGGCTTATAAGTGAATTCAGTAGCGAACAATTTCTCAAGAACCTCTGTTTGTGTCTCGTCTTTAGCCTTCCTCTCTAAGTCTAAAATATCCTTTCCGCTGATTTTTACACCTTTAGGAATATATATCCACTTGGACACAGAATCACTACATCCTCTGGTACTAGAATATCTTGCCCATACATAATAAGTTCCATCCTGACCAAAAGTCATGAATTTTATATACTTATCTTGTGGAATAACCCAAGACTGAAGCCATTCACGTATATCTACGATACCTTTTTTGCACGTTTCGTAATCCTTGCCTGTTTCGTCATCCTTGCCTGAAACCCAAGGCTCACCTGCACCTGTCCCTATCAAGTTGATTGCGAATCTTATTTTTCTTCCCATTTTTTAACCTTTTAAAAATTTAAACTTTGCCTTGAAACCAGTTGCTGTAGCAAAAGAGCGATTAAGCAACTTTCTCACTACATTATTTGCAGCAACGGGGTCGAACTTACAGAAATCCTGGAAGCATACTGTCCCTACAGAAAAAGGAACTATATCCACCACACCATTGTTTATCTCGTTCGTCTCACATATGGTCTTCAAAGCGCCATAAAATCCTCCATAATTTTCTCTAATATATCTTCCCAATTCTCGTTTAAGTTCTTCCCCCTTAAGACCTGTTTTGTCCACTTTCGTCATCAATAGATAAATAGCATCGGTGTCTGTTTCAAAAACATTGTAATTGCGTATATAGTTAAGTGCCGCATCAAGATAGATGCTTTGAGGCAACCCTTCATACTCACGGTTCTCTGCTCCATACTCCAAGACAAAGAAATGAATTTTTCTGTTTTTAGTACGGTTGTCATGAAGCAGTTTTGTTATGGTATCGAGAGCGTTCTCTTCATCGTTTCTTAAAGTTTCACCAGCATTTTGTTTGAACATACACCGCACAAGCTCACCTGCAAGGTCTATGCAAGTAATGGGATGCACCTTGCTATTTTCATCTACCAGACTAAAAGCCATTTCATATGTGGAACAGGTTGGCGTACCAGGTGGCAAAACAGAAATTCTGTTCTTGCGAAAAAGGCTACTAAGACGTGTCATATAGCCATAACCCTGACAATTTACGTCTGGATGCATACTCTTCGCAACCTCTCCACTGTTTGCTGCACTTAGTATTGCACCCAAAGCACAGCTTTTACCAGATGACGGAATACCCCAAAAATACACCTCTGTTGATTCCATATTAATCATGTCGATGGGGTCTGGTTTATCGAAATGTGCAGATGCATTATTACCGAACAATTTTTCTATAAAATCATTATCTACACCCAAGCGCGGAAGGTCATCATAATCAAGAATCTCCTTTTCATACAGATTTCTTATCACCCAAGCATCAAGCAGGTTAATGTCTTTATGTAATTCGGCCAACAACTCTTCTGCTGTAACAATTCCCCTTATTTTTACAAACTGTTCAATAACGTCAAGAATTTTAGCATCAACGTCATCAACAATTTGTCCTTCATACTCACGGTTTTTGAATGTAGGAATCTCTTTTATTTTATTTACAAGAATTCTTATACCTCCTCGTCCGCCAGGACCGCCACCAACACCAGGTACAGGCCGCAGTTCTTTCTTTAGTTGGAGAGCTTCACCCACATGTCTACCATTGGGAAAATCGGCGAGGTATTTTTTTACAAGTTCGTAAGAACGCTTTTGTTTGGCTTCTTCCCATGTCGCGTCATCTATAATATCATTTTTAAGCTGTACAGCCTCAGCTCTATGCTTACCCATAGGGAATTTATAAAGATAGCTCTCCACTATGGCAAGCGTCCTTATTCTTTGAGCTTCCGCCCAAGCTTCATCATCGGGATCAAGAGGAGGAGGCGGAGCAGGAGTGCTGTCGATTATATCCTGTATTTTTTTTCTCAAATCTCTTGAAACCAATCCATATGTATTGTTATAATTACACAACTCTTTCATAGAAAACGAGCCGTCTATAATGTACTGGGCCAGCTCTTCTGGGCTGTACTCAGTTACATTCGCAAAAATCTTTTCTTTATCAGGCATATTCTTATAATATTTTATTTACTATCTGCAAAAAGCAGCCATATACAATAAAAAGGAACAAGCAACCACCATCCTGAGGCCCTCCTGTCGTGACAACGTTTCACCGCTTGAGCTAGATATGACCACAAGACAGGAACACCTAAAACAAGGGTCAAGTAAAAGAAACGGTTGTATATTTCATCGTAAGAATTGACATAAGAAACCAACAACCCCAAAAACCACACTAACGTGACAACAGATGACATCCAGTAGCAACGTCTCTTTACCCTACCTTTAAAGGAAAAAGGCTTGACAAATACGTTGGACGACTGGTTATACTCTGTGACAACAGTTGCAGACTCTTCAGTGTTGTAAGGGCCATTATCCACAGTAATTTCCGAAGGAAAATCATCATTATCTTCATTGGCGTGATTTGAAGATATATGCCCTTCCCTAATGTCCTTCAGTGCATTTTGTACAAGTTTTTGCTGCTTTGGCAGCAATCCGCAACTCTTAAGTTCATACATGGTCACCGTTTTATTGAGAATGGCTTCCACAAGATCTTCTACAGAGCAATCCTGAACATTGGCAAGTATTTTTTTTCTTGTAAGCATATTTAAATTTTCACCTTTATTAAACTATATACTACCAGAATGAAACGCCAACTATAAAGTGAACGACTCATAACCATTGTCTTCGTCATTTCCACCATTACTTGTTGGCTTAACATCTATAATAATGTCATCGTTGTTGACGTTTGCTCTATGTTTTTGCTTGGATTTAGGCTCAGCCATGATCGACGGTTTCATATCACCTTCCATACCCAAAAGGCGCTGCATGCTTTTGGTGTGGCGATCTTGCATTATATAAGGCAAGATAAGGCAGAAATAAAGAAGGATGGCAGATATGACAGACATCATGTTAGGAGCTGTCCAAGAAGTGTACTGTTCGGTAAGCTCATGTAAGCCGTTCTTAGCCTGCTCCACGCTCTGACTTTCCTCAGTAAAGACCTTAACCACATTTCCAAGTTGCTCCTCATTAGCCACCTTCTTCTTTGTAAATTCTGTAAGCTGATTTTGCCAGTTGCCTATAGCATCACTTATCTGCTTCGTGTTACCTAACAGAAAGACATTCCATGTGCTGGCACCCATACTTGAAGAATTTATCCATTCCTCAGCCTCATTTTTAAGCAGACTGTAATTGTCGGAAAGAAGCTGTAACCGTAATGTCTTGACCATATTGTCTTTTTGCACATTCTCCTTTCCCGTTTCAAAGCCACAACTCAAGAAATCGTTGTGACGGATGTCTCGCAAACTTATGCCTCTCTCAAGCATATTGGTATAGTTGGCAATGCGCTCATTCGAATAATTCTCATAATCATCAAAAAGCTGTTTTGACGACTCTATAGCATTACGGAACTTTTCCACAATCTCGTCATTATGGCTGTGCACAGTCCAAAAATGTGTATAAGGAGCCATAAGTATGGCAAAAACAAATGGTGAGCCGAAGACAAAGAACCGCTCCTTCTTTATACAGGTTGCGAACTTACTGTCGGTACCTTTCATGGCCTGTGCGCCTATAAAGAACAGCAGAAGCAGGGCATCAATGACAAGCATACCCAGTGTGGCAACACAAAAACTGCCGTCCGTAAGATATGTTATGCCTACAAACGTTATATAGCTAATAAAAATAATAGCAAGAAAGGCAATTATATGTGCCCATGAAAATTTAAGTTTTGTATTCATATCATATATTTTTCTTTTTGTTATTTTCTATTTTAGACCTTTCTTCCGGGGGCAATTGGCGTATAAGCGAACCTATGGCCTGTCTATGTTCACGAATCTGCCTCAGAATATCACTGTAGTCGGCAGTTCCTTCATTGCCGCTATTGTCTTGTTCTGCGGCAGGAAGACGGCCTGTCTTAAGCAATACAAGTGCACGGTCAGCCTGCACAAACGGACCGAGCTTAGTATTGCTCAATGTTTTGCCTGACTTTTTAAGAATGTTTATTGCCTCTATTGCCGTAAGATTCTTCTTTACACTCTTAAGAAGAGCTACTGTTCCTGCCACGATAGGAGCGGCCTGCGATGTGCCCTGCATCATACCAAACGTATTGGGAGGCATGGTACTGAATATCTCCACTCCAGGCGAGGCTATTGTTGATCCAACGCCATAATCGGTAAAAGAAGCCTTCTCCAACTGAGGGGTAACAGCTGTTACCGATATTATACTGTCAGGTCTGTTCTGAGGGTTTACAAAAGACACCACATCGTCGTTGCCGGCAGAAAACACTAGTATAACGTTCTTGGCTTTAGCCATATCAAAAACACGTTGCCATAGGACCTCCTCTATCTTGTTTTTTTGCCTTGCAATGTTTTCCTGTTCATGCTCCGGCAAACTTTTGTATCTTGAATAGTTGCCTCCCATCGATATGTTCACCACATCTGCCCCCTTGTGTATGGCATAAGCGATGCCGCTCACTTCGGCAGACAGTGTGCTCTTACCACCTATGAACACCTCTACAGGCATAAGTTTACAGCCAGGAGCGATGCCTGCAGCCTTGCCATTGTCCAAGATCAACCCTGCTGCAAGTCCTGCTGTATGGGTACCATGTCCTGAACCATAGGTAAGAGTGGACGTTTTACTAAAGACATTATACGGTGCCACCACCTTGTCCTTAAACATACAGTGATTCACATCGCAGCCGTCGTCCACAACTGCAACTACCACATTAGGGTTGCCAGGCGTTATCTTCCATGCCTGTGGAGCATGCACAGCCTTTAGATGCCATCCTGCATTGTTCATGTTGCCACCATTGCCTACACTGTTGGCCGAAATGTTGTTACTCTGTTCGATAGCAGTTTCATCCACAATAATGAAAGCATATTTGCGACCGAGGTTCTGCTCCACGTTACGTTTAACCTCAAGACGCTCGGCTGCAGGCATCATTATGCTCACACGCTTTACATAATCATCGTAGTCGAGCAGATATTTTTGCGTATCTGGATAAAAGCTACGAAAATCTTTTGCAAACGCATTCAGGTTGGCATTGTCTTTTTTAAAGAACACATTAATGACGTTAGGCACAATCTGTGGACCATTAGGTTCGTCAGGATTGTCAACAGGAGGAACTTCGGGATTTGGTCTGAACACACCTGCATGATAGTCGGCATCGCCATTACCTGGCTCAACACCTTCTCCCAAGTCGGGCTGATCAATAGGTGTAGAAGGGACATGACCTATACGTCCATTGTCAGCATTGCCAGGATTGCCGTCGAAGCGATTATCCAAACTATCTATGACAGCTGGACCGTTGGTCTCATCATCGGCACCAATAGCTTGACTGCATCCATGACACTGATGCAGACAGGATATCAGGAAAAGGAAAGCAAGCAGCAGAAGCAGGAACCAAAGCAACCGTTTAAGGCATCCGCCGCTGAACAGCCAAAACCACAGTCTTTTCCACCACGACTCTTTTTTCTCATAGCATGCCGTTATTGTAATATCATCATTAAATACAGAATTCAGAGGGTCAATGTCCCATCCCACAAAATTATAGTCTTTGTTGGGAGTGACGGAAGGTATAAGCTTGGGAGCAAGCGATGTACCTGCAGGAACAGTGAACATGCTGTCACCGACAATGGTGCCATGGTTTCCTGCATCAAAACAAACATTCACCAACTTCTCCCTCTTCTCACATACTGCATTAAAGGTTATATCATGCTCTATGGCACTGCTTACAGATGGGGTCCATCCTTTAAACGAATAGTTTTCATCCGTTATAACCTGCGGTATTTGATCTTCTGCAAGAACGGTACCTTCCTCTACATCCAGCTCTGTTTCTCCAAACAGCGAACAGCCATCTGTGCCGACAAAGCGAACATGATACATTTGTTTTTCTATCGGCTCATCATTTATCGACTGGGTTGTCAAAGGATCTTCAACAGGAGGCTCGTCAACAACGGGTGGCTCGTCAACTACAGGAGGTTCATCAACTATGGGAGGTTCATCAACTATGGGAGTTACTACCGGCTCGACCTCATACTGGGCTGTAAAAGTGACATTACCACGCACGGTATAGCCATTGCCATTTGGGCTCCATCCTGCAAAAGTGTACCCTACATCAGCCTTGATGTTAGGGAAATCGAGCTTGGTCATCACATGCCCATTCTGCCTCCTCAGGCAGTTTTCGTTAGGGTTTTCAAGCTTTCCATGTTCACCACCGTCAAACGTAATGAGGAACGATACTGGTATATCCAACTGATGTACAACAGTTCCTGCGCTTTCATGTATATATTTGTCTGGGGTCATTCCCCACACTGTGAGCACAACATAATCGCCTATGAGATACACATAATCTTCGTTTATGAACTTAAGAGCTGCTCTCATTATGTTTTGGTTTTCACCGCTCAAATTGTCAGTAACGCTACGGTAATGCTCAACGGTGTTCTTGAGAATGCTCTCACAACGTGCACGTTCAGCTCCAGAAAGCCTGTTCATGGGAACAGGACACACACTGTCATTCCATTTCTTGGTATACCAATACACAAGCCGTTCTTTCAAATGATACTCTGGCTCGGCAAGAAACGAACGGTACTGTTCGTCAATGTGCTGTTCCACAATGGCGTAGACACTTGGAAACCGCTTGTATATCGGGTCGTTACCGATGCCTTGAATATCGGTAAACTCCGTTTCATCGGTATAGCATATAGCTACTTTACCTGTTATCATAGTAGTGGAATTTTGTTATTCGTATAGTTTCTTTGTCTCATTCATAAGTTCCTCTACAGCCTTATTCTTACGCGGATCGGCAGTAGACTCCTGACTTGCCAATATCAGTCCGACAAGCAACAGGTTTTGCCACCGTTGGAAATTGTCCCACAACGGCAACCGGCGCAGAGTGACCATGTCGTCAGAATTGAAGCCTGGCTTCCGCATTATATCTGTTGATTCTTCCAAAGCGACCAAAGCCTCTTCCAATGGCTGACGTCGACGTGATGGTTCAATGCCTTCGGGTGAAAGGTCCACCTCTATTTCATATTTCTCTGCTTTGTCGTTTATTTTCTTTATGTTTTCCTCGCTCATGTACTTACGCCCTACGGTAGTAACAAAGTTGTTGAGCTCAAGCGAAGCATAATCGGCTATCGCGTTTAGACGCTCGTTATCTTCAAACATCTTGTCATAACGGCTCATATCCTCTGAGAGTTTTTCACGCACTTTGAGTATTGTTGCCAATGTCTGGAACATTTTTACGATGTCATCAGCATATGGCAGATACTTTGCCAACATAGATACCGATTTGTTAAGATGTTCTTTCCAACGCTGCATGATGTGCTTTGCCAACACATCAGACACCGTTGCGCAAAACTCATGCGTACCGTTTATAATGTCCTCCACACCATACTCCTTGTCTGCATAGTCGGCAGCCAGTTCCTCAGGAGTGTCCACACCGTGAAAACGAAGAAGCTTCTTCATATTCACCTCCTCGCCGTCTTTAGGATCAATGCCAGCCTCTGCTCTTATAAAAGCGATCTCGGTGAAGTCGGTAGGTATCTCTATCTTGCGTATTATTATGTCCTTGGCTATCTTACGGAACTCTTCTGGCATAATCATCAGGCTGTCTATAATTTTCCCGAACACCTGCGGATTGGAACCCACGGCCATAATGAGTCGCACTCTTATCTTATAAGCCTTTTCCTTTGTCTTTACAGAATTGCTTTCTTCGTCCTGTGGCACATATTGGGCATCAAGTGCCTTATACACATTGTCTCTCAGCGTTTTAAGCTGCACAAGGAACCTAGATGTGCGTGCTTCATCAAGCTTTGGTGCCAAACGTCCAAGAGCCTCACGGATAGGCTCCGAACCATCATGCTGTACCGTAGCTACGCTGTCCCATGTTTTCTTTATGTCCCCAAAATGTCTCTGAACCTCTATGTTGGCAGCAAACGACTGGTAGAGCATATCAAAATAGTTAGGGCAATCCTTGGGGGTGCATTGAGCGGTTTCAGGTGTCTTGGCCTTGTCATCATATCCTTCAAACAAACAACTTTTGCCTGGTGCACAACTGGACCATTTGAAATCGCGCAACGGATATATGCTTTGGAAAGGCACTGTAGTACCACCACGCTCGCTCCATTTGCCAAACCAGTTGTAAGACCCGAAAATCTCTGGCAACACGAAAGAGAAACGTCCCCAATGCTCTGTAAGTTTTTCGGCAGTATCCTTATCCGACTTTGTCATGTCAAGATTAAACTTCGTTGCCACTATCAGCAAAGGCGACACATTATCTGTATCCCTCAAGTGTTCTGTTCTTTCTTTAGGCGTCTTTCCTATTTCATCTTCTACCCACCGCTTTATAGTGTTGCCAAGATTTGCCGACTTTTGGTCATTGTGGTGACAAAACATAATAGAACTTATGCGCTTGGTTATAACATACTTGTTGAAAAGATATGCCACCTTTCCACGCCTAAGTATCTCAGGCATATCCTTTACATAGTCAAGGTCGTTCTCTATACGGTCCAGACGATTACGAGCTCCAGGAAAGTCGAGCAAATCCAGTTTCTGTAGAAAAGGATGTTGGGTGGCAATAGACTCTGGCAACACAAAAGTGACCTCCGCCGCAAAGGTAGACAGATAAGTCTTTTGAAAGTCCTTGGCAAGCAAGCTACCATCAGGGGCATACACATCAGTTGTGAGAACAGGTAAGTTTACCTCTTTCTGCTCGTTACCACACACAAGGTCAAGCCACTGTACCTGTAACAACGTGCCATTATCATTGAGCAAAGCGTCGAACGGAATATAAACATCAGTTTTAAACGATATTTTACTATACTCAGAAACAAGAGTAGTAAAGAGCCTGCTGAAGTTCGGGTTACAGTTCCATGTAAGTTCAAACACTTTGCACCAACTGCCATAAGGAATGGTTTCTATATATTCAGAAACCGTTTTAAAGAAATCGGACAGCAGGACATTGTTTGCGTTGTTTCCTATTATATTAATTGTATAATCGTAAATATCGTACACATCGTCTTCAGTAAGGACTGTTTGTCGTGACGGAGCACTGTTACGCAAAGACTTCATGATCTCATCAAGACGCTCGTTTATAATCTGAGGAGACAAGCTGCCCTTAGCGTCTATCGTAACATCACTGTAGTATGAGTCGAGAATCATCATTATAATATCGGCCACTGAAAGGTTCTGTACCTTGACACGTCCGTCACACTGTCTTTCACCTATATCTTGCGTTGTGAAGCGCGTTATTACACCCGTCGACTCTATTTTTGATATTCTTCCACCACTCGGATTTATATCATTTACAAAGTTGTACTCCTTGCCGCCATTTGTTATTACGAACGGACAGTCGTTGGAAGACAAGAGACTACCCATAAGATAAGACTTGCCTACCTGACTCTCACCGTAAGCCGCTACCGAGCAGCGGTACTTAAGAGCCTCGTTTATGCGTTTCGCTATGCGACGGTACTCTTTAAACTCCTTTACGGGAAAGTCGCCTACATGAAACTCATCCGCCCATTTGATGGATGACTGCAATAAAGACAGATGCGAATCAATATCGCTACAGATCTTCGTCTTGTTATTATCGCTTGCTGTATAAATATCTTGTGCCATATTTGTTTAGAGATTAAAGTTGTTAGAATGCAAAAGCACCACTGTCAAGCCAATATTTTTCATCGGCTCCAAGGCTCTGTATGTGCAAATCCAGAATTTTGGTACTGAGCTGCACATCGTTGCGGTCCACTATCTCTGTGATGGAAAGGCTCTCCATTTCACTTGGGTCGCGTTCTATCGTTATCTTGAACGGCAAACGCTTTCTATACCCATCAATCTCGTCCTCCACCATAGAGTATATGTGTGCATCGCTATAATTGTAACCATCCTCATTGGCTTTATTTCTTATTTTTTTGTCCAACGCCATACGGTTAAAGTCGATGGTATATAGTGTGCGAGCAGGATAACTGTCCAGACCCAACTGACGGACATTTATGTTCGTAGGCAAAGAGCTCACAGCCAAATCACCAATATGTTTTTGCGGTGTAATGAAATATGTAACAGGCTGTCCTTCACGGGAGGCTTCGATAAAGTTGACCGTAGACTTGAGATTTTCCTGTAACTTATCTGTCATTATCACGAAATTGTTAAGGCTAGACAGTTCGGCAGCATAATGTGCCACGGCTGCTCCTACAGCCACTATAGGCTTTGAGTCTACTATATAGCCTGTATTGTTGTCGTACGGATACCAGTCGCCTACGAAGTAGTTGTTTAAAAGTATGAGTCTGTTTGGGGCTACACAATAATACTTGAGCAGTATGTCGCGTATGGGTTGCAGAGATGCAGGGCGACCAGACAATAGCACAATGTCACACGCATGTGCAAACATAATGGTGGCTATCTTCTTTAGCAGAGGTTCAAACTCTTTACTTATTATAGCACATACATCATTGTACTTAAACTCCCAATCGACCGATTTTAGGCTGTATCCGAACCTGTTCTCAAAGTAGTCGAGTATAATGCTGTTGGGTTCACACTTGGCAAACACATCATCATAATGCACCACACAGTTTTCATGTTTCTGCTTAACAAGTTCCAAGAAATGGTACATAAGAGGGATAGAATATTGGATATTAAAGTCGCGGCGTATTATCCTGTCCTCCATGGTTTGCCCGTGATAGTCGGGACCTACAAAGTCTTTCATACTTTGCAGGAACTGTTCAAATGTCAACTTGTCTTTAACCTGCTGATACAAAGCACTGTCCTGGCTCATATACATAACATTTTTTATAAGAGCCTCTAGCATGTCATCACCAGCATAATAGAAACTGTCATAAAACACAGGGTCAGGGGTGATTCGTGTTATGTCACCTCTCTCATAAGTATACTTGCTTATCATAAGGTCGGAAGTGCCGGCTCCTATGTCAAGCGAAGCTAAGGTTAGCGAGTTTTGCTTATCGCCATCATCACACTTACCGTATAGATTAAAAAACTCCGAACAGCAACCCTTATACTTATAGCCGACCTCACCATACATATATACAAGCTGTGCACAGGTGGCCTCATCATAGTACCAGTTATATTGCTTGTAGTTGGGTACTATTTCTATATTTGGGCTAAGCCCGCTGTTGTCAAACTTCGACAGTAGCGTAACAGCATCTTTCGCACATTCGGTAAGAGCATTGCGCTCTGTCTTCGACATCGCCGTAGGACATGTAACAACAATACGTTTTATACATCGCGGAGTTTCACGGTTGCCACGAGCTTTACGGTGGTCATAACCGTTTATTTGTACCTGTGCTTGCAAGAGCATCTCCATAAAAGAGAAAGTCATTAACGTACGACGCGAATAATGATAGGTTATCCCGCCAGTACCGTTTTCTACTATCCTGCCATCGTTTTCCAAATACTTGCTCACACCATTTATATTCAATATGGTGTCATCGTACTCACCTGGCAATGACATGAAACGCCACTCCTCCTTATTAGGTTTGGCGTCCCACAAATAGCGTTTTGGACTAGAGTAAGTGGACAGCGTTTCAAGCGAATCCTGACTCATGGTGGCAAGATGTATAAGTTCGTTTGCCTCTTGACCGAGACGTACAAAACTGGGATATACGAACTGCAAAGAGTCACTTATGCCGAAATGGCCAAAATCAACTTTTCTAAAAGCAAGACGCATATCAAAAGACTCGTCGTTGCGATTGATATTTGTAATGCCCTCGTTATCAGTTTCAAGCGGGTGGGTATAGTTTGTAAGTTGCAGTCGCGGTACTTGCGTGAAAGGCAGACGACTTGCACAGTTCTTTTCAGCATTCTCCTCACGCAACAGAACCGTAGTACGTGAATTTCCAATATCCACTATCATGTCCACCCCTCGTGTCGTAACGTCGGTGTCTTTATACAAGACCACCTTTGGGAACAGGTCGTTTTGGGCAAGATAGTCGATTAAGTACACATACGAAGCGATGTAAGATAACTTATGTATACCTTCTCCCCTAAGCTGTGACACACGCTGAATGTCAGGGTGCACAAGTTTCATAAGGTAATTGTCTATATACTCTCTATCACTGGAAGGAGAACAGTAGTCCATGAGGAAAAACTCATTTGAGCATAGTTCAAAGTTCATAAGTTTTTCATACTGGGCAGGAAATACGGGATACTCATTATACCCGTCAGACTTGTACTTAGTACGTGTGTCGAATGCCATCAAAACATTGTAATGTTTCTTGCCATCATTTGGAGCCGTTGTTGACGGCACAAGCTTGAAACGGACCCAATTAAACGGACCGAACTTAAACATTTTCTCCGTACGTTTCCAAAAGTATGGCGCAGGCAGCCATACATTTTCAAAACAATGAAGAGCATTATACTTATCATTAAACGTCATTTTGAACAGCTCACCTGTATTGTTGTTCAACATGCCATTTTCATCAGCAATAGGCAACAAGCCTTCTTCTTTAAGATTGCTGTAAGTATTTTCTTTTGCTATATTTGCAAAGTTTATATAGCCATAATCACACAGTTTCTTCTTGTCATAAAACACAAGTCCTGTTTCAAATGCAACCTGTTCGGCAAGGCTAAGTTTCCATTCACCCACAGTTTTATCGTACCACTCATGGAACCATAACTTAAACTTTTGCTGAGGATCTATTTCCAAAGGAAAAGTAAGCATATGTATACCTGTATTAGCTATCAAAGAGAAATCTTCCATATGTTTTATTTATTGTTTTCCATTTATAAAATTCAAACTATTTTTTCCATAAAATCGTTCGGGATATATGCCGTGACGAATGTTCCCAAACCTTCTATATCTATTGCTACGCGTTGTTGTCCTCCTGCTCTTGCTACCTTGCCTATAATACCTTTAAAATCTCCTTTCATTATTTTCACAAGCTCGCCACCCTTGTAGTGAACACGTTCTTTTGGCATCATCCCACTATGCTCGTTAGGAACTTCACAGGCATTGATGAAATTCTCCATCTCTCTGTCTGCAATTACAACGGGAGGATTAAGACCTGTCGATTCCTCTATGGGCTTTGTCTTGTCGGTAAAATATTTTAGCCATGAGGCGGTTGAGGCGGGCTCCTTCACAAACTCATGACTCTTAAGACGAGTCATACGGGCAAAAATAATATTGGGAAGCAGAGGCATGTAAAAACGCTTCCGCTTCCCATCTATCTCCTTGACGACATAATGCATTGGCAGGTATGTCTCGATGTTTGCTTTTTTCAGTATGTCGAGGGCTTTCTGTGTTCTGCCATAGGTGGCACGAAGAACAAACCATTGGACCTTTTCGTTAGGGACACAATCCGAGGACGCCCCTGTATGGGAGTTCTCCGCTTTTAAGCATTGAACTTCGGGGGAGGTGCTAGAGGTAAATCTGGCACAGGAGGTAGTCTCACCGCCTCGTCGGGTCTCTACATTAGGCAATGCAGATTTTTCTTTCTTTGAGTTCATCGTTATAACTCAAGGAACAATTCTTTTACAGACACTTATACTACGCTATCCGAATGTTAGCATTACCATTGATTTTTTTGCTTTGTTTTATTTTTTATTCTTCAAAGGTATGCCATTGTTTAAATATCACTCGTTTGCGATTGTTATAGACGTGTAAATGTGTTTGTCAACAGCAAAAGTAATAATAATTCTTTATTCTATAAAATTTTTTCCATGAAAAATCTGTTGTTTTTTAAGATTGTTACTAATCGTTATCTGAAAATGTACAGTCTCCTTATTATAATAGGTTGGGCCTACGCCCCTCACATTTGTAATAAATATTAAAAAAAAGGAGGAAAGATGGTGGCGTTTGTTACTTTTATTGTACATTTGTGCTTCAAATCAATGAAACAAAAGAAATAGACAAGAACATGAAAAAGAATTTACATACAGCTTCCATCTGTGTTCACGGAGGCTATGAGGCTAAAAACGGTGAGCCTATAGAGCCGCCTATTGTTCAGAGCACCACGTTTAAGTATGACAACTCAGAGGAGATGGCCATGCTCTTCGACCTGAAAAAGGAGGGCTATTTCTACACTCGTCTGCAAAACCCAACCAATGATGTTGTGGCACAGAAGATTGCGCAACTTGAAGGAGGTGTGGGAGCTGTGCTGACGAGCAGCGGTCAGGCTGCCAACTTCTATGCCGTATTTAACATCTGCGAGGCTGGTGACCATATCGTGACAAGCAACGAGATTTATGGCGGCACATTCAACCTGTTTGGGGTCACTCTAAAGAAGCTGGGTATCGACTGCACCTTTGTCAATCCCAACGACTCGGAGGAGGAGATCCAGAAGGCTTTCCGTCCTAACACAAAGGTGGTGTTTGGCGAGACTATAAGTAACCCCGGATGTGCCGTGCTCGACATTGAGAAGTTTGCACGCATAGCTCACAAAAACGGTGTGCCCCTCATCGTCGACAACACTTTCGCCACACCTATCAACTGTCGTCCGTTTGAATGGGGCGCCGACATCGTGACACACAGCACCACAAAATATATGGACGGAACAGCAAGTCAGGTGGGTGGCTGTGTGGTAGACAGCGGCAATTTCGACTGGCTCGCCAATGCCGACAAGTTCCCCGGCCTGTGCACTCCCGATGACAGTTATCACGGGCTGACCTACGCCAAGAAGTTTGGCAAGATGGGCTACATCACCAAGCTTGTGGCTCAGCTCATGCGCGACCTCGGATCCATTCCTGCGCCCATGAACTCGTTCATCTTGAACCTCGGTCTGCAGTCGCTTCATCTGCGCATGAAGCAGCATTGTGCCAACGCTCAGAAGGTTGCCGAGTTTTTGCAGGCCGATGACCGTGTGGCATGGGTACATTACAGCGGACTGCCCGGCGACAGATATCATGAGCTTGCCACGAAATACTTGCCTAACGGTTCGTGTGGTGTCATTGCTTTCGGCTTGAAGGGAGACCGCGACACCGCCATACGCTTCATGGACTCGCTCGACATGATTAACATCGTGACCCATGTGGCCGATGCACGCACCTGTGTGCTTCATCCTGCAAGCCACACACACCGTCAGCTCTCTGATGAGCAGCTGCGTGAGGCTGGCGTTGCTCCGGACCTCATCCGTCTGTCGGTAGGCATTGAGGATGTTGAGGACATTCTTGACGATATACGTCAGGCATTGGAAAAATGTTAGTGTAACAACAATGAAGAAGACCGTCTCCTGGTCTCATGACAAAACTGTTTTGAAGAATAAGTAGGTGTTCAAAATTAATCGCATATATGAATCTTATAAAAAAGGTTATGCT
>ERZ1034973.402-NODE-402-length-31094-cov-15.351429_pt1 | contig 31094 bp, 19 predicted proteins | sample MGYA00520686_ERZ1034973 | MGnify/ENA primary metagenome ERZ1034973 (study PRJEB33766, sample SAMN09781775) | gut metagenome | biome: gut microbiome | host: Homo sapiens | place: Madagascar | study: EMG produced TPA metagenomics assembly of the PRJNA485056 data...
CTTTCCAAAACGCAGAACTCCCGGAGTATGCGGTGCCATGTCGAAGATGTTTGTCGGAGGATGTTGATATTTTCTAGAAAAGTGCTGAAAGACAGGGGGAAAGCGGACACGATGTCCGCGTCAGCCGATTGTCGACATGGATGTCGACTGTAGGCGGCCCCGTCATGACGAGAACCACTCATCACTTTTCGTAGAAAATTCACATCCGGAGACCTTACATCGAGACATGTGTATCGCATGCTCCGGGAGTTCGTGGATTTTGCCAATGTATTCAACTAACTCTCAATTTATTTCTCTTCCACCGGAATCTGCTTCAGATTCTCCACAGGCTCCAGAATCTCATTACTGCGGATATCAATAATAGGTCCACCGATTCCTTCGATATACTCTCTGGTAATAGTGACTCTTCCAATGTTGTCATCCTTGGGGATCTCGTACATGATATCCAGCATAAAATCCTCAATAATGGAACGCAGGGCTCTGGCGCCGGTGTCACGTTTCATGGCCTTTTCGGCAATGGCATCCAGGGCATCCTCCGTAAATTCCAGTTTTACTTCATCCAGTTCCAGGAGCTTCTGGTACTGCTTCAGGATCGCGTTCCTAGGCTCCTTCAGGATCTTCACCAGCATCTCCTTGCTCAGTCCCTGCAGAGTACAGATGATAGGCAGTCGTCCGATGAACTCCGGAATCATGCCGAACTTACGGATATCCTCTACGGTCACCTTAGATAAAATATCGGTATCTTTATCGTATTTGTCCTTCAGTTCGGAATTGAAACCGATGGATGCGGTCTTGGTCAGGCGCTCCTTGATGATCTCATCCAGATCCGGGAATGCACCGCCGCAGATAAACAGGATATTGCGGGTGTTCACCGTAGCCAGGGGCACCATGGCATTTTTGCTATTGGCACCGACCGGTACTTCCACCTCGGCACCCTCCAATAATTTCAACATGCCCTGCTGCACACTTTCACCGCTGACATCCCGGGAATTGGTATTTTTCTTCTTGGCGATCTTGTCGATCTCATCAATGAAAATAATACCTTTCTCCGCTTTCTCTACATCGTTACCGGCCGCTGCCAGCAGCTTGGATACTACGCTCTCGATATCATCACCGATATATCCGGCCTCCGTCAGTGACGTAGCATCGGCGATCGCCAGAGGCACATCCAGCAGTTTCGCCAGTGTTTTCACCAGATAAGTCTTACCGGAACCGGTGGGACCGATCATAAGGATATTGGACTTCTCGATCTCGATCTCATCCATGGTATCAGTCGCAACTCGCTTATAATGGTTGTATACTGCGACAGAGATAACCTTCTTGGCTTTTTCCTGTCCTACCACATATTCATCCAGGCTTGCCTTGATCTTATGGGGTGCCGGAATATCCTTGATGTTGAATACCGGCTTGGGACCTTCGGCTTTCTTTTTCTTCTTGAGTTTCTGCTTGTTGGGGATGCCGCCGTCTCCCTGGAGGTCTGCCAGATTCACAAAGCTGATGTTGGGGAATCCGTTCTGTCCGCCGAACTGGTTCAGATCGCCCGGATTGTTCAACATGCCCTGGTAGTCGAACTGGCTCACGGTCTCCATGGTCTTGTGCATGCAGTCATCGCAGATACAGATATGGTTAGGCAGCTTGAACATTCTGCCGGCTTTGCTCTCCGGTCTGCGGCAGATGAAGCAGACATCCTCGTATTCGCTGCTGTCTTTTTTGTCCTCTGCCTTTTTCTCAGTGGAATTTTCACCCGCAGTATCCGCTACCTGCGTGTCCCCGCTATTTTTTTCATTATCCCGATTTTCGCTCAGAGTGGTCTCTGTTTTTTCCTCCTCGGGAATTACTTCTCTATAATCATCATTATAATTATCAGTCATGTTATTCTCCTCTTTGTCTATTGCGCAGTGCTCATCTCGGTATCTCTTCATTCTACCTCGATGTCCGGGCTTTGCCCTACACGTATCGTGCCTTACGTAATCCCGCCTGCAAGCAGCCGGTTTGCGTTATCCACGATTCCTGCTGCTTTCTTCTTGCACTGCTCATGCCTACGCTCATTATACCCAATACGGTTGTAGGGTACAAGTGAAGTTTTTCTAAACAAAATCCCCGGGAGAGCCAGTTGGTCTTCCGGGGATTATTCTAACCATCCGATTTTTGTGATTAAAAATCGCTATATTTATTTTCTGTCCGCAGGTCTGCTGCCCAGTGTCAGATTCAGTTCTACAGATACATATTCACCGTTCTGAGGTCTCTGTACCGTTATGGTTGCGGAATCACCGGCCGCATAATACTGTAACGTTTTCTGCAGATCAGAGTAGGAAGAGATACTGCTGCCGTCAAATTTGGTAATGATATCACCTTTCATGATACCGGCATTGGCTGCTGCGCTGCCTTCCTCTACAGATACTACATAGATACCTTCCGGCATGTTGTACATCTGGGAGATCTGGGAAGTTACTTCCTGCAGGGAGATGCCGATGTAACCGACTTCATCCTCAGCTACCTTGGTTCTGGTCTGACGCTCCATCAGATCTGCAATGATAGGACTTGCCGAAGTAATCGGGATAGCATATCCCATACCTTCTACGGCAGTACCACCGATCTTGTTGGAGTTGATACCGATAACCTCACCATTCATGTTCAGCAGTGCACCGCCGGAGTTACCGGGGTTGATGGCTGCGTTGGTCTGGATGAAAGTACCGGTAGAGCCGTTCTCCAGACCGGTAGAGCCGTTCTCCAGAGTGATCTCACGATTCAGGGCACTTACAATACCGTTGGTAACAGACTGACCATAGCCAAGGGCATTACCGATAGCGATGACCGGCTCACCAAGCTTCAGGTCATCACTGCTGCCCAAAGTAGCAACGGTAATGGCATTCTTGGTATCATCGCTCAGATCATTTAAAGATACTGCGATCACTGCAAGATCCATATCGGAATCCAGTCCTTTGACCTGTGCCTGTGCTTCACTGCCGTCGATAAAAGTAACGGTCAGCGTATCTGCGCTCTCTACTACGTGGTTGTTAGATACGATCAGCAGTTCATCATCCGTCTTGCCTACAATGATACCGGAACCGCTGGCTGCTTCTTCCTGTGTATACTGCTGTCCGAAGACATTTGCTGTCTCAGTAAAGTTATTCACGATCGATACCATGGCAGGCATAACCTTCTCCACCACATCAGATACATCAGACTCTACATAAGTAACGTTGGTCGCAAGCTGCGGTGTACTCTGGCTGCTCTCTGTTGCAGCTTCGGAAGTGACCTCATCTACCACTGCGGTATCCGTACCGGTCTTAAGCATCCCGGTGCCCTGCTGTACTGCATAGAACCCGATGCCGGCAAACAGTCCGAAGAAAAGTCCCAGACTGACACTTACCACAGCTTTCCGGAAATAGCCTCCATGCTTTTTGGTTTTCTTAGGCTCTGTATTGTTGCCGGTGCTTCCGCCCATCTGGTATGTGGTATAACCGTTTGCACTTTCCGCAGCGCTTACACCGCTGAATGTACCGGTTGTATTTTTATCTCCGGTTTCATAACCGGAAAAATTATCATTCTCGTACATAATGTTTCCTCCTATCCTATCTGTAAGTGAGAAATTTTTTACTATTTCCATTTCTTCCTCTCACCTTATGAACATAGTATATCCACCAAATGTGACCGAATTGTGATAACTTTCTGAAGCAATTATGAAAGATCAAAAAAACCGAAGAAGTTTTCACCTCTCCGGATTTTTCTTGTTATTCCACCGTAACGGATTTTGCCAGGTTTCTCGGCTTATCCACATCACAGCCACGTCCCACTGCCACATAGTAAGCAAACAGCTGCAACGGAATGATTGCCAGGGAATTGGTAAAGTACGGATTCGTCTCGGGAATGTATACCACATAATCCGCTGCCTTCTCGATGGCTTTGTTGCCCTCGATGGTAACCGCCATGACAAAAGCGCCTCTTGCCTTTACCTCTACCATATTACTGATGGTCTTCTGGAACAGAGCCGGCTGGGTTGCCAAAGCCACTACCAGGGTGCCATCTTCGATCAGGGAAATGGTGCCATGCTTCAGTTCTCCGGCTGCATAAGCCTCGGAATGAATATAGGAGATCTCTTTTAACTTCAGGGATCCCTCCAGGGAAATCGCATAGTCGATACCACGTCCGATGAAGAAGATATCTCTCGCTCCCACATAACGGTTCGCGAAATGCTGGATCTTCTGCTTCTGGCCCAGAAGCAGCTCGATCTGATCCGGCAGGCATCTTAAATCTGTCAGCATACTCTGGAACTTCTCCTGGTCAATGGTTCCACGCACCTTGGCGAACTTCATAGCCAGCATGTAAAGTGCGGTCAGCTGTGCACTGTAAGCCTTGGTCGTTGCAACGGCGATCTCGGGACCTGCCCAGGTGTACATAACACTGTCCGCTTCTCTGGCGATGGAACTGCCGACGACATTGACAATCCCCAGTACCTTGAAGCCCTTTGCCTTGGATTCCCGCAGAGCTGCCAGCGTATCCGCAGTCTCACCGGACTGGCTGATGACGATGACCATATTGCCCTTTTGCAGGATGGGATCACGATAACGGAATTCGCTGGCCACATCCACCTCTACCGGGATTCTTGCCAGACCTTCAATGACATATTTTGCGGTAACACCGGTGTGATATGCGGAACCGCAGGCCACGATATGGATCTTTGTGATCTCCTGAATCTCCTCATCGCTCATATTCAGTTCTTCGATGACGATATCATTATCCTTGATACGGGGAGAAATAGTATCGTTGATCGTCTTCGGCTGTTCGTAGATCTCTTTCAGCATGAAATGCTCATAGCCGCCCTTTTCCGCAGCATTGGCATCCCAGTCGATGGTCACGGGGGTTTTCGTGATCTCTTCTTCGTCCACTGAGAAGAATCTAAGACCGTCTTCCTTCAGTTCCACCACTTCCTGATTATCTACATAATATACGGTTCTGGTATATTTCAGAATTGCGGGAACATCAGATGCGATAAAGCTGCCGCTCTCACTCTTGCCTACGATCAGAGGACTGTCTTTGCGGGCAGCGAAGATCTTATCCGGCTGATCGGCAAACATGATACCCAGCGCATAGGAGCCCTCTACGCGATGCAATACCTTAGTGATCGCTTCCAGGGGATTTCCCTTATAATAGTAGTCTAACAGATGCGCCAGTACCTCGGTATCGGTCTCAGAGATGAACTGATACCCCTTATCCTGCATCTTTTTCTTCAGTGGAATATAGTTCTCAATGATTCCATTATGTACTACAGCAATGGTACCGGCATTATTCATATGGGGATGGGAATTAATATCACTGGGAGCACCGTGGGTTGCCCAACGAGTATGCCCGATACCGGCAGTCCCCTTCATAGACTCGCCTCCGTGTGTCAGGTTTTCCAGAACCTTAAGTCTCCCGACAGCCTTTTTGGTGTTGATCTTCTCCCCATCAAAAATAGCCATACCCGCGGAATCATATCCACGGTATTCCAGTTTGGACAGGCCGTCTAAAATGATCGGTGCTGCCTGTTCTGTTCCAATATATCCTACGATACCACACATAGTCATACATCCTTTCTGTTCTGTTTCCAGTATTCTTTGTTGGAAGTAAAAGCAAGGACCCATTTTCCGGGGAGCCTGCGATAGTTCTTACCTAATAGATAACCTGCATATTTACAGGCACATTGTATATAAAAATGGGGCAACTTGCCGGACATATGATTGTCCCGCAAATATGCTGTCACATCTTTCACCATTCGTTTTCCCTCGGACTCCGAAGGATATGCTGCGAAGACTTCCGGATGTTCTGCCTGGGATACCCCCAGGTCAAAATTCCTTTGGAACTGCTGTACATTGGTATAATTATGGGAATGAATCACCCGGGCATCCGCCGCATAAGCGATCGCATACCCCGCTTCCACCGCTTTCGCCGCATAGATCATATCTTCATTAAATATGGTATGTTTTACGAATCCACCCAGTTCCTCATAGATCTCCCGTCGGTATGCCGCACACACATTGGAGCAGAAAAATGTCTTGATCCCCAATGTCTTAAGATCTTCTGCGGATTTGATCCGTGACTGTGCCGGATAATTAAAGTCCCTGGTATAACATTCCACCGGTGCACAATCTTCTCTCGGCAGCTGTCTTGCATAGGATACCGCCACCTGATCCCGCAGTGGTTCCGTCAGTTGTTCGATCAGATTGTCATCTGCCGGCATAGCATCCTGGGTCATCATGACAAAAATATCTGCGGAAGATTTTTTCACACCCATACGTCTGGTGCCGCCATGATCAAATTCTCTTTTGGAGACATGATATACCTTAATGTTCTGATATTTCTCCAGAAATCTGGTTCCATAGATCAGCTGCTCAAAATATTTTTCCTCGGTGTTCAGCAGGATCACTTCATGTACCGGCACGCTCTGGCTGTCAAGCTTATCTAATAATGTAAATAGTTCTTTCCCCGGTTTATACAGGGGAATGATCACATCGATCTCCATTGCAGAGCGCTCCTTACTTTCCCAATCTCTGGTCTATTATACTTTATCCCCGTCTGTTACACAAGACTTTTTCATATGACACGAGGGAGCTCCGGTGCTCTCCGGAAGACTCCCTCGTCAATTCCTTTTCTTATTTATTCAGATAAGGTGCCGTATCGGATGCAATCTTTCTACTGTATTCCTTTACGCTGTCGGTTACGGTGTAGTTCGCATCATCAAATAGGAACTGATGCAGCCATACAACATTGCTCTCCAGATCCAAAGGTACTACACTGCTTCCCTTTGCACCGATGTTACCGGTGGCACGCATGGTCTCTTCAGGGAAACCTCCCTCGTCCACAATACGATATTTTGTGATGTTAGCCAGCAGATCCAGAATATCCTTGGAATCCAGGCTGGTGTAAACATCATCGATGGCACTGTTAAATACCTTGGACAGAGTATCGTAATCGGCCTTCTTCGCCTGATCTTCAATCGCCTGGATCACTTCACGCTGACGTGCGGCACGCTTGAAATCATTACCTGCGGTATAACGGATACGGCAGTAAGCCGTCGCCTGCAGACCGTTTAGCAGCTGTACTCCGGTCTCTGTTACCGGTGTGTAGTCACATTTTAAGACCTCTGCAATACCGATCTGGTAGTTATTGATATGCTTGATTTCCTCAGAGTCCACATCGATATAGACACCGCCCAGACCGTCAATCACTTCACTCAGTCCCTTATAGCCTACGGTTACAAAGTTCGTAATATCCATATCCAGATTCATGTTTAACATCTTGACTGCCTGCTCCGCTCCGCCATAGGAATAAGCCGCGTTACACTTCTGATAGGAGTCCGTGCCGATGTTCAGATACGTATCACGATATACACTGACCAGTTTGATATCGCCGGTATCCATATTGATGCTGGCGATCATAATACTGTCGCTTCGGCTGCCCTTGTACAGCTGGCTGTCCTTCGTCGCATCCACACCGAACAGTGCAATGTTCATATACCCCTTCATTGCTTCGTCCTGTTGTACTTCTTCCGGAATCCGGAGCTCTTCCGTCTCTAATACCGTTACCTTGGGGCCTTCATTATTTGTGTGGGTCATTACCAGATACAGTACTGCCACCATGATCAGGATAACCGCAATCTCTACACCGAAGATGATAACCTTTCTTCTTTTCTTGGCAGCGCGCTGCTTGGCAGATACTCTCTTCTGTCCGTTGCCGGATGTTGTCCTCTGTCCGTTGCCGGCAGGTCGCTGTCCCGCAGGTCGCTGTCCATTTCCGGAAGGTCGCTGTCCCGCAGGTCTCTGTCCATTCCCGGAAGGTCTTCTTCCGCTTCCGGCTGGTCTCTGACCATAGCCGCCATTGTAGTTAGAATTTGTTGCCATCTTGTCTTCTCCTTGTGTTAATAAGCATTTTTATTGATAAATCCTGTGAAAAACGTCATAAGAATGATCTTAATGTCAAACCCCAAAGTCCAGTTCTCAATGTAATAAATATCATACTCGATCCGCTTCTTGATGGAAGAATCACCACGCAGACCGTTGACCTGCGCCCATCCCGTGAGCCCCGGTCTCACCTGATGTTTTACCATATATCTCGGGATCTCTTCCTTGAACTTTTCCACGAACTGAGGGCGCTCCGGTCTCGGTCCCACCAGGCTCATATCTCCTTTCAGGATGTTGAACAGCTGCGGAAGTTCATCAATGCTGGTCCGTCTTAAGATCTTGCCGATTCCGGTGACTCTGGGATCGTTTCGCACCGTCCAGCCCTTTTTCTCCTCCGCTGCGGTCTGCATTGCCATGCTGCGGAATTTGTACATGTAAAATGACTTATTATGAAGTCCTACCCGTTCCTGCCTGAAGATCACAGGTCCCGGACTGGAACATTTTACCAAAATTGCCGACAGCAGCATGATCGGTGACGTAATGATGATGCCGAACACGGAACCGACAATATCCATAGCTCTCTTGATCATCATATTTCCGGTGTTGGTCAGCGGCACATACCGAATATTGATCACCGGCAGTCCCATGAGATCCTCCGTATAAGGTCTGCTGGGGATCAGGCTGCTGTAGTCGGGAATGAATTTCGTATGCACGCCGGATTTCTCACAGATATCCACAACACCTTCCAGATAATCATAATCTTTCAGGGAAAGCGTGATCGCGATCTCGTCCAGCTTGTTCTCCGGAAGAATATACTCCAGATTCCCCAACGTTCCCAGGACTTTCACTCCCTTATAGGTGGTCCCTCCCGGAATGTGCTCATCCAGAATACCGCATACCACATATCCCCACTGGGGATTGCTTAAGATTCTGTCAATATACTCTTCTGCTGCTCTAGAATATCCCACCAGCAAAATATGCTTCAGATTGTATCCCTTTTTCCGGAGTGTCCGCAACGCTTTTCGCATTATGATGCGGGATACCGAAGTCAGAAATACATTCAGCACATAAAAAATTGCCATGACGGATCGCGAAAAGTTAATCTCACGGATGATCATATACAGGATAATGATCAATGCCGCCAGGCCGATGGTATTTGCCTGCAGAATGCTGTAAATCTCATGTCTGCGGCGGACGGTTCGCTTCGGGGAATACACGCTGCACCGGTAATACAGAAACATATATCCGGGTACAATAAAAGGAAGCAGCTTATAATACTCCTGCACAGGCAGGACACCGATCCCGGGACCGTCGTTCAATATATAAAATTTGATATAATAGGCAAGGACAAAGGATATGGCTGTGATCAGCGCATCCATTATCACAAGAAGCCTGTTAAAGACTTTCTGGTTGTCTTTTATCATATGGGTCACCCAATCTGTAAGTCTGAAAAGCTTCTTTTTAACGATTTCATTCTACAATAACGATGTTTTTTTCTCAACTTAAGAATTTATGAAGCCATTTCTTAAGATTTCATAAGAATTCGAAACACATTGCAATACAGCTGCCACTGGATCTTCACATAATTCCACAGATGATGCCACCGGAAGGGAACTTTGTGCTGTCTTCCCGTGGTTCCTACAGATCTTTTCAGGCCAGCTGCCAGTCCTTTCAGATATAGTTTTCCCATTCTTTTCTTACAAAAAAACAAAAACTTTATGCCAAATCCAAGCAAAAAAAACGGCAGGTTCAGAATACACTGCAAAAGCGGCATATTCTTGCCGATCACATAAATACTATTGGCAGACGCAAGTAACGTTTTCCGGGGATTGTATCTGGATCCCGTGGAAGCACTGCCATAATGCAGCACAGCCGCCTTCGGTTCATACCGGTTCTCATAGCCGTAGATCCGGGCACGGTAGCCGATATCCAGATCTTCCAGATAGGCAAAATGTTCTTCATCAAAATAACCGATCTCTTCAAATACGGATCGTCTGTAGATTGCGGCACCGCCACAGGCGGAAAACACCGGGACAGACTTATCATAATCCGCCGCCGGTCGTCCTTTCCCCCGGGAATAGGCCCAGCCCAGCACGCAGTAACGGTCTCCGGCATCATCGATGAGCTCCGGTCTGTCCCACATCAGCATCTTCGCACTGACGGAAAATATCTTTTCATTTTCGCGGATAGCATCATATAAGCCTCTAACAAAACCGGCTTCTGCCTTTGTATCATTGTTCAGAAGGATCACATATGGTGTCTTCGCTTCCCGGATCCCCAGATTCACTGCATGACAGAATCCGGTGTTTTCCGGTAAAGATATCAGGCGCACACCTTCCCCACACCATTCCTTTTGCAGATATTCCACGCTGCCGTCCACGGAAGCATTATCGATGATCAGCACTTCATATCCGGGGGCATTTTGCTGCTCTCTGCACAGAGAAGTCATGCACTCTGCCAGATATTTCATTCCGTTGTAATTTGGTATAACAACCGTTATTTCACTCATAATGGTTTAAACTCCTCCGGATATTCCGGCAGATAGAGTAATCTTCCTCTTTGCCGTAACGCTTCGGACAACTGCAGACTTAAGGTTCGGATATCCGCACCCTCCGGCAGCGTAGTAATATTAAATATCGGCTGTTCTTTCGGTAGTCTCCGAATCTCGGTATACGGAACTCCCACGATTTTTTCAAACACTTCCCTGCATTCGGGCCGGATACGGATACAGCGAAGATCCAGCGCTTCCGCATCCTGGGACAGCTCCGCGCGGTGCAGATATCCGCCGAATCCCTTCGGCAGTCCTTCATAAAATACGGTTCCGTCTGCCGTCATTCTGCCGCCGATGATCTTGCCATTCTTCCCGGACAATACTCTGCCGCCTACAGCTGCCACATCCGACCTGGCTTCCCATACTTCTTTATATTTTAACCGATAAAATCCTACATGTCTGGTCTCTGTCGCGGTGGCCGGGATATGACGGCGGTCCGCATGATCCTGCAATGCTCTCATCCCCGCATCATACGCATATTTTTTGCTGTTTGGATTGGCTGCTGTGGATGCCTCATGACATCTCCAGTGATACAGCACCTTCGGAATATGGAGTATTCTCTTCTCCGCAGTCTGCCCTCCCTCTGTCAGCACTTCGGCTACACAGCGCAGTATCAGATCATAGTCCTGGGCACCGTCAAATTCCGGACGGAATTGCAGGCTTTTCAGCAATTTACTCTCCATTACCAGAAAATGACAGATATAGTTATTGCTGAGAATTAAATCGTAATTAAATTCTTCTTTATAATTGGGCTCATAGTATCTGGTCTCTTCTCCATCGCACTTATCCTCATCCGAATAAGCGAAGGCGACTTTGACACCTCTGTCATATGCTTTGATGATCGCATCAGCCATTTCGTACAACGCATCCGGTGTCAATACATCATCATGATCCAACAGACCGATATACTCTCCCTTCGCATAGGGAAGCGCCTGATTGGTATTAGCAGCGATTCCCGCATTTTCTTTCAGATGCACATAGTGGAGCCTGGGATCTGCTGCGACAGGTTCTGTCTCGCCATCCGTCGGCTGCTCCTTCAGGAATCCCTGCTGCTTCAGTACCTCCTCCACACTGTGATCCTCCGTGGCATCTGCCAGGATCAGTTCCCAATGGGGATAGCTCTGTTGCCTAACGCTTGTTATCATTCTGTTCAGATAAGCTTCTGGGGTTCGATATAAGGGTACCACAATACTGAACGTAATCGGCTTCTCCCATTTTCTATCACTCTGCCTTACCAGCTCTGCTTCCGAACAGGGCACAAAAAAATAGCGGTCTGTCTCTGTCAGGCGCTCCCTCACAGAGATCCAGGTTTCCCTCAGGCCGTTACGTTGCAGATAATATAGAGTTTTCTTAAGGTTTGCCTTGTTTAGCTTGGCCACAGATACCTCCATCTTTTCATAAAAGAGCAAACCGCCCTGCAAGGGCGATTCGCTCTTTTGAAAACTAAGATAATGATGTCGGGGTCAAAAGCCTCCGACTTTGATACCTACGGATTGCTTCGTGCTACGCACTGCCTTACAGTACTGCCTTTACATCCTCAGTCAGCTTCTCTACCTTAGCCTGTGCATCCTCTAAGCTGGTTCCCTTGACACCCATGTAGAACTTGATCTTGGGCTCGGTTCCGGAAGGACGTGCACAGCACCATGCATTGTCAGGAAGCTCGAAGTACAGAACATTGGACTTGGGAAGTCCTGTGGTAGTCTTCTCACCGGTCTCCATGTCGATGATCACATCGTTCTGATAGTCACGGAATTTCTCCACCTTCAGGTCACCGAATGCCTTCGGAGGATTCTTACGAAGCTTATCCATGATCTCTGCGATCTGTCTTGCGCCGTCGATACCCTTCATGGTAATGGTATACTGGGTCTCCTTGAAGTAACCGTACTTCTCATACATGGATACCATCATATCCCACAGAGTCATGTTGTGCTTCTTGCAGTAAGCTGCTACTTCGCACAGACACATCACTGCTACGATCGCATCCTTATCTCTTGCGTGGGTACCTGCCAGGCAGCCGTAGCTCTCTTCCAGGCCAAATACGTAGTTGTTGCTGCCGGTCTGCTCGAAGAGCTTGATCTGCTCGCCAATGAACTTGAAGCCGGTCAGTACCTCGATCAGCTTTACGCCGTAAGCCTGCGTAATAGGTTTGGTCATGTTGGTCGTAACGATGGTAGTTACCAGTGCGGGATTCTCGGGCATGGTACCGGTCGCAGTCTTCTCTCTTAAGATATATTCTGCGATCAGCATGCCGGACATATTACCGGTAAATGCCACATACTCGCCGGTCTTGGTATCTTTTGCATACACACCCAGACGGTCTGCATCGGGATCGGTTGCCAGAACGATATCCGCATCCTTCTCCTTCGCCAGACGAAGCGCATAGGTAAATGCCTTGGGATCCTCAGGGTTCGGGTAATCCAGCGTTGTGAAATTCGGATCCGGATTCTCCTGTTCGGGAACTACATAGACATGCTTGAATCCCAGCTCAGACAGGATACGTCTTACCGGCTTGTTACCGGTACCGCATAACGGAGTATATACGATCTTGATGTCATCTGCCATTTCCCTGATCACATCAGGATGAATGATCTGCTTCTTCAGCTCTGCCATGTACTTGTCATCGATCTCTTTGCCGATCACTTCATAGAGTCCTGCTGCCACAGCATCCTCTCTGCTCATGGTCTTCACGGTGTGATAATCCTTGATGGACTGTACTTCGGTAATGATGTCCTTATCAATAGGAGCGGTTACCTGTGCGCCGTCCTCCCAGTATACCTTATAGCCGTTGTACTCAGGAGGGTTGTGACTGGCGGTAACTACAATACCTGCAGTACATCCTAACGTCCGAAGGGCAAAGGACAGCTCCGGGGTAGGTCTTAAAGATTCAAAAATGTATGCCTTGATGCCGTTGGCTGCGAGACATCTTGCTGCCTCGTCAGAGAACTCAGGAGACATCCGACGGGAATCGAATGCGATGGCCACACCCTTACTCTGTGTACCGCGCTTGATAATATAATTGGCAAGACCCTGAGTTGCCTTACGAACGGTATATACGTTCATACGGTTGGTTCCTGCACCGATCACACCACGTAAGCCGCCGGTACCGAATTCCAGTTCCTTGTAAAAACGATCTTCCACTTCTGCTTCATTATTGCGGATTGCCAGAAGTTCCTCCTTGGTCTTCTGGTCAAAATAATCATCATTTAACCAGAAATTCAGTTCGTCCATATAACTCATTTTCCTATCCTCCTGTTTTATCGCTATCTTTCAATATCTTCAGTAAACGCTCTCCGGTGATATTTTACCATAGATTCCCTCTACTGAAAAGAATTATTTAACGTCCGCTAACTGCCGGATCCTTCAGTGCGTAATCGCTGCGATCCAGAGAGAAATTCGGATTGTAATAGGGATCTCCCGCCTCCAGTTCAGCCTTCCATTTTTCACGGAAATGCTCGGATTCTCTGTTGTAGCGCTCTGCCTTTTCTCCCTGATCGTCCAGTCCTCTGGAGATGGATTCGTAATGATACAGTTCCGCAAAGGGAGTCCACACATTCAGAAGTCCCAGTTTACGTAATTTCAGACAGAAATCCACATCATTTAAGGAGATCACAAAGCTCTCATCCAGACCGCCCACCTGCTCATACAGGCTCTTTTTCACCAACAGACAGGCACCGGTCACCGCTGTAACATTCTGGGTATAACACAGACGTCCCATGTAGCCTAAGTTCTGTACCGGGATGCGATAATGGGTATGTCCTGCCGTGCGGTGTGCTCCCAGTCCGATGACCACGCCGGCATGCTGGATCGTCTTGTCCGCATAATACAGTTTGGCGCCTACGGCACCCACATCCTCTCTCTGGGCATACATCAGCATCTCTTCCATCCAGTTGGCTGTGATAACCTCCGTATCATTGTTCAGCAGTAAAATATACTCACCGGAAGCATAAGACGCTCCCAGATCATTGACCGCAGAATAATTAAAGTCACCATGATATGTCACAATGGAAATCCGTCCGTCCCCGCTGTGCAGGATACCACCGTCATGACCGCAGACTGTATGCAGCTTGCATCTTTCTTCATAAGAATCGTCACCGGACACTCCTAACAGCTGGGAATAATAATCCTTGATCTGTGGCGTTGTACTGTTGTTCTCTACGATAATGATCTCGTAATTGCTCCAGGTGCTGTTCTTCTGAATCGAAGTGATACAGCGTTTCAGATCCTCAACGTGATCCTTATTGGCAATCACGATGGATATCTTCGGATCCCCGAGAATCTGATAACGGATCCGGAAAATCGTGGCACAGGCCCTGGTACTGGTGATCTGGAAATGCCTAAATCCATGCTTTTTCAGGTGATCCGCCACAGCCCCCTTGGCTGCCTCAATGGCATATGGCTTCGCGTCAATGCTGGCTGCAGTACTTCCCTCATGGCTTCTCCAGTAGTACATCAGCCTGGGAACGTGTACGATTTTTCCCGCTCTGTCCGTGAGACGTAAGATCATATCATGATCCTGTGCACCGTCAAATGCGGTACGGAACAGTTCTTCTCCTTCTAAGAGCTTTCTGGAAAAGACACTGAAATGGCAGATATAATTATTTGCCCGCAGATTGTCCGGTGCATAGTCCGGCTTAAAATGCATGGTCAGCATTTTATTAATATCATTTTCCTTGAAAGTGGTCTCGTCACAATAGAGATAATCCGCTCCCTGCTCATTAATCTCCTTCACATAAGCATACAACACCGAAGGGTGCAGAATATCATCCTGGTCAAACAGACCGATATAATCTCCCGTTGCCAGCTTATAACATTCATTCGTATTATAAGAAATGCCGCCATTGTGATCCAGATGCTTATAGACGATACGGCCGTTTGCCTTCGCTGCATATTCCCTGCAAAGTTCCCCGATATAGGAATGCTCCTCGTCGGAACCGTCTGCCAGACACAGTTCCCAGTTCTGATACGTCTGATTCATGACACAGTCCAGCATCTGGATCTGGAACTCTCTCTTATTGTTCCACAGTGGAACCAGAATACTAATCTTCGGCATATAAGGGAAGACTGCCTCTTCCTCCATTTTGCGCTGTTTGGCATCCGGAAAACTGCCGGTGCCGTAGGACTCCATCAGGCTCTTCTGGCGACTCTTGTTGCGGATCTTACGCAGGATATCCTTCGGTCCGCCGCAATGGGACAAGCGATCCCTCTGTCTCTGTGCGAAATGGATCAGACTTCTCGCCGGACCCGTGGCTTTCCAGAATTTATTCTTTTTGATCCGGTCCAGTTTGAACTGCAAGTCCTCTTTTTCCGATTCCAGCACTACGATCTTGTCTGCCAGATCCGCACATTTTTCGTGCTCCCTCTCGTAGGCTTCTTGATAATTGATCTCAGACATGTTTTTCCTCCGTCAAATATTTTCCCGTTGTATTCCACAGTTTCAGCTTACTGATCCGATGGACCGCAAGAACGGCGATTCCATAATTCCCCGGAGGCAGCTGCCCTGTTTTCCGTTTCACACAGAAACCTCCCAGCGCCACATTTTTCTGGTCCGGAAGATTCTCCTCCAGTTCCTGCCGATATGCAGGTAAAATCTTCATGGACCATACCTTCCGGTCCGCCTCCCGCTGTCCCTGCGTATCTTCGGGAAGCAATACTAAAAGTTTATCATAACATGCGTTATTATCTCCCAGGATCACACTGTATCCCTGGATCCGCTCCGGCCCTGCAGTCTCCACCCGCGCCATCAGGCAGTCATCCTGTCTTGCATTTTCCAGAAGCTCCTGCCAGCTCTCACATCTCCATGCCGGCTCCTGTAAAATATTCCGGTCCGTAAGATATGCCGGAACCACACGGCTGTCCAGTCCTTCCCGGTTCAGTCCCATAGGGTAAAAAGGATCCACTCCGCGGAACTGAGGATGCATCTGGTAAAGCAGTTCTCTCTCTTCCGTCAGACGTCGCATTTTCTCGGGACTTTCGTCGCTTCCGCGGCTCAGGGATTCATGATGATATGCAAAACAGTCATTCAGCACCACATTGTAATATCCCATTTCCACCAGACAAAATCCCAGATCCACATCATTATAGGCCACCCGCAGTGCCTCCCGGAATCCACCCGTCTCCCGGAATACCTCTGTCCTTATCAGCAGACAGGCACCCGTCACTGCCACGCAATTCAGATCAAAGCGATTTCTGCCAAAATAATAAGACTTATCGTCTTCCATGAACTGGAGCTTATGCACCGGTCCCACCGGCAGATTGACAATACCGTCGTGTTGTATTTTCACGGAATCCGGATAATACAGCTTTAGTCCCACGCTTCCCACATAAGGCTGCATAGCGCGGATCACCATTTTGTCCAGCCAGTCATTGCCGCACACTTCTATATCATCATTTAAAAACAGCAAAAACTTTCCTTCCGCCAGTTCAGCTCCCCGGTTGCACATCGCTGAAAAATTAAATTCCGCCGGTTCATAAATATAACGGACAGGGACACCGCTTTCCCGGATCCGTCCGATCAGTTCTTCCGTTTTTTGCTTATTTTCCGCACTGCTTCCGTTATCCACCAGCAAAATTTCAACAGGGATCCTGCCCTCAGACCTTCTCGTCAGGGAACGCAGGCACTTCTCCAGTACCTCCGGATTATCTTTGGAGGGAATGATCACCGAGACTTTAAGCTCTCCTGCGAATAACTCTTTGGCACCTTCCGCCGCCCTGGAAGCCAGTTCCACCGCCAGCTGCGGTGACTCCTTTGTCAGCTGGTAATTTTCCCAGGGAGTGCACTCCCGGCTGTCCCGGTCTGCACGTACATCCGGTCCCTGGATTCCTATTCCGTCTGCAGAAAAAGTTCCATGGAACAACACGTTTTCCATATGACCGACGGAATGACAATCTCTCTCGAACCCTCCGGCTCCCAAAAACAGGCGATCCATCAGCGGACGGATCTCTCCGGCATCTGTAAAAATAATTTCCTTTCCGGTGCTCTCGTTCTCTGTCACGACCGGATTTTCTCCCATTCTCTGCAGCAGACTGCTCCGTACCGCAACGACACTTCCCACATAGAAAAAGGCTCTGTACAGATCCGGTGACCAACAGGGTTTGTACCAGGGAATGCAACGCTCTCCCTTCTCATTCATCAGGTCTTCATCACCGTAGACGATTTCTGCTTCCGGATGCTTTGTAAAATAAGCGTTGATCCGCTCTGTCGCATTATCTGCCAGTCGTCCCGCCGCCTGTCGGAAAATGACGAATTCCACAAGTCCCGCAATTTCCCGGGGTTCCGCGCTTTCTCGGTCCTGCTCCGCTGCCCACTGTTCATAGGTGACCTTAAGCTGCGCCAGTTCTTTTTCGTATTTTTTATCCTGCTGTGCGATCAGCACCTGCTTCACCGCTGTCCGAATACCCAAGCTGCCGCTCCCTTCTTCTCCACTCCCATCATATCTTTTGCCATTGCCTGAGGGATCTGTACGATCTCCATTTTCACAGACAACGTATTCTCCGCCTGCCGGTTCAGCACATCTGCCCGGATCGTCATATTGGGATCCTCCGTGGCAAATATCACGCTGGGATGGTCCGCTCCCTCTTCGGATTTCAGGATTTTTCCGTTGGTAGTGAACACTTTCTTATCCTGCAGAGGAACCGGCTGTCCGTTCATGGACAGTTCCCGAATCTTACAGATGCAGGAACACATTGCCGGATCCAGCCGCAGATAATGTACGTTACCGTCGAATTTCACGGTAAACTCTGCCTCTTTTTCCGCAACATAGACATTTTCCGGGAAATAAGAATTTTCTTCGGAAAATCCCTGTCCCTTGTCTTCATAGATCTGTACCCGCAGTTCTCCTTCCGACTGGCGAAAACGCCCGATCCATTCGGTGGGTTTATAGATTTCGCCGCCTAAGAGATTCCGGATCTCACCCATGGACAATTTCTGTCCGGTGACATATTTCTGGAATTCCCGCTCCTGCTCTCTGTACTGTCTTGCCTCATTTTCCGTGATGTCCAGACGATCTAAGATCCGGTCCAGTTCCAACGCATTGCGTCTTTCATTCTCCAGAACATAACAGTAAATTGCCCGGAACGCCAGTGCTTTCGTATCTATGACACGGTCAAAGGTCCACTCGTAATCGATCAGTGTCCAGTGATCCCCGTCCACCAGAATATTGGCAAAGATCAGGTCAAAATCCGCTACCGGAACTTCTTCCCCGAATCCTACCCTCTCCAGATACTCCGCAAACAGGCTGTGGAATCCTTCGATATCCTGTCTGTCCAGACATTCATCCATCAGTTCCGACAACGGTCTGCCCGATACGAATTCAAATTCCGCATAAGGGATGCCGTCCTCTTCTCCCGGATGACAGACATTAACGTCCAGCCGGCTTCCGGTATAACGTCCTTTTAATTTTTCATACGCTTCCATCATATGGCGCACATGTGCCTCGGCTTCTTTGGTCAGCGGATATTTCCGTACAATCCGATTCCCCCGGTCATCCCGCAGGATCTCCGTACGGATGCGGAAGTTTTCCGCACGGTCGTTGGAATATCTGACATATTTCAGGTCCAGAGGCTTGCCGATCACTGCCAGATAAGAATTGGAAAATACAGAAAAAAGTCCCTCTTCCACGATGCCGTCAAAGGCACTTTTTTCATCAAATAACAGCATTCTGTCACGGTCAAAATTCCGCAGATTATTGGACAGCTCTCCCCGTCCCGGCAGATATGCATCCGAATAGACCGTGGTCATGAATTTATAATCGGGATACGGATAATAAAAACTGCGTTCTCCCACACCGCAGGCATCGAAGATCTTCTCCAGTTTTTTCCGGGAAAAAGTACGCACGACGCCGCCGTTCGGATAATTTTCAATTCCGGAAAACCAGTCTCCCAGGTGATCTTCCTTGCAGCCCGCAAAATATTTCAGTCCGTATTTGTTCTCTATAGCGATAACGATTCGTCCACCCAGTGCCAGATGCTTTTGCAGAATTTTCAGAAAATCTTCATAAGGTGTGCTGCCGCCTATGTAAGCCTGGCCGTACTCGAAGACACCAATGAGGCAGATATAGTCATAATCTGCGGGCAGATCCGGTTCCACATCCGTAAAATTGCCTATGTGGATCGTCACATTTTCACTTTCACTGTGCCGGTACGCATTGATCAGACTGCGCTTTTTTGAGAGATCCACGCAGGTCACCGATCCGGCTTTCCGGGACAGGGCTCCTGTAATGGCTCCGCAGCCGCTGCCTACTTCCAGCACTTTGTCCGTCTTTTTGATCGGAAGAAAATCCACGATATTTTCCCGCAGAGCCGACAGATGATACAGGATCGGCCAACTTTTTCTCTCTGCGATGATCCGGTCATATTCCACGGTACTGTATTTTTTTACAATCTCCAGAATCTCGTCTTCCACACTGCCGTCACAATAATAATCCTCTCCGGGATACTTATCCAGATTCAGTGTTACTTTGCCGATGGTCTCTGTCATTCTTTATTTCTCCTCCGCATCCCACACTTTCGTGTTGGAATCCATGTCATAATAGCCTACGGTGTTTTTATCGGATACTACTGTAATATTCAGGGCATCATACAGTCTGTGATAGACCTCAAAGGTATCCTGATTGTACCCCGTCACTCCCAGAGACAGCAGATATTCTCCGCCCTGCAGATTCATCTTCTGTGTAAAAGTCACATTTTTCACATCACCTGGTTCCACACTGTCTAAGAACGCCTTCTCTATCATGGTATTGGTACCGGTGATCTCCACACCGATAACATTTTTCACGGAAAATGCAAAAATCGGTGCCGGTATAGGATCCATAAACCGGACCTTCATATGGATGGTAAACATTGTCCCCTTCAGAATGGCATTGGTAGGCACACCCCTGTCATCCGTAATGTAAAATTCTTCGATCTGTGCCTGCTTTGTACCGTATTCCAGGGCATTGGGATTCTGTCCCTTCGCCTCCGCGGAAGCCTCAGCAGCATCTTTGGCTGCGCCATCCGCCTTTTTCGCAGCGGCTCTCTGCAGATCTTCATCATCTAAGAGATTCTCCGATTCCTCACCGACATTTTCGGATTCATCGTACTGTCCCACCAGTACCCGTTTATAAGTATCGATCATGGCCTTGGGGCTGCCTTCTCCCAGAATATTTCCCTGGTTCAGCAGATAGACGCGGTCGCAATATTTACTGATACTGCTCAGATCGTGACTGACGAAAACGATCGTCTTGCCCATTTTCTTGAATTCTTCGAATTTATGATAACATTTTGCCTGGAAAAATACATCACCGACGCTCAGAGCCTCATCTACGATCAGGATCTCCGGCTCGATATTGATCGCCACTGCAAACGCCAGGCGGACGAACATACCGCTGGAATAGGTCTTTACAGGCTGATAGACATAATCTCCGATATCCGCAAAGCTTAAGATCTCCGGCAGCTTTGCCTCGATCTCTTTTTCGGAAAATCCCATCATGGTACCATTCAGATAGACATTCTCGATACCGTTGTATTCCATATTAAAGCCGGCACCCAGCTCCAGCAGAGCGGAGATACGCCCGTTGACCAGCACCCGTCCGGAAGTCGGATTCAATACTCCGGTGATGATCTTCAGGATGGTGGACTTACCGGAACCGTTGGTACCGATGATTCCCACGGTTTCCCCCTGAGAGATCTTCATACTCACGCCTTTCAGGGCATAGTGGAGCTTATGTTTGGTCTTTTTACCGAATCCAAAAGCTTCCTTCAGACGGTCCGAAGGTTTATCATATAATTTATAGATTTTCTGGACATTATCAACTTCAATTGCCAGTTTTCTCTTATCCTGTTTGTCCTGCATAAATTCTAATCCTCGCTTATCAGCGTTACGCTGTCTTTGCCGTACCACATTGCCAGGGAACAATTGGCTTCATTGCGTGCATCCTCAGAGATGTCTCCCATGCATAAAAACCAGGGTTTGAACCGGTATGCCGGCAGATGGACATTCTTCGCATTGCCCGACAATCTCTTCACCCGCTCCAGATACTCCTGATGGAAATTATAGGCTTCGCCGGTGTGTACATAATAATAAGCACCGTAAGAAGAATAATGTCCTGCCTGATTGGGAGATGCCCGGAAGATCACAAGGCATGCCACTCCGATCAGCACATAAAACCACCAGGCTGCTGCGCCGTTTCGTATCGTCAACTTCTGTATCGTCAATTGCCCGGTTGTCTGCTCCGCTCTTTTCTCCAGTAACTGTCGCAGCCACCCGATCCAATAGATCTCATTCAGAAATAAAAGCAGCAGATAGGTGATTTTTACTGCATTCAGAGTTCTGGACAGTCCCGCATGTCCCAGGGAATACAGGCTCGGTGTATAGCCGGTCGCATACAGACAGAAGGACAAGGCGAGTACGATCCCCGGATAACGAAAACGGTAATCCGTGCTTTTCACTGCCTGCCAGATCATAGGTAGCAACAATAACATCACCATCAGAACCACCGGTCCGGTATATTCCGGAATGTGTTTCACGGCTTCCAAAAAAGATCTGCCGATGGACTCTAACGGTCCGTACCCCCAGCCCACATAACTGCGGGCACGTACGGAATTTCCCGGAGCCGCCACATTCAGGCCGAAGCCTATGATATACACTAGTGTAGACGGCAACAGCCACAGCCCCGTCCTGCGCCGTTCCACTACCACGCTGACCAGAAGGATGGTCAGAAGACACAATAATCCCTGCAATGCCGTGACGAAATTGCTTCCCGCCGTAATCATGGCAAGCAGAACCGATGCAGTGAATAACAAACCTTTCGCGGTTCTGCCCTCTGCTCTCTCCAGGCAGATGGCCACAGACAAAAACAAAAGTCCGAAGCCATGCATTCCCACATAGTGGATCCCGCCGTTATACCAGTAGAAGCCGCTCTGCGCGGAATAGATAAACATAAATTCCGCTATGGTGATCACTGCCTGAATTGCCAGGCTGCTCCATTTCTCCATTCGGAAGACTTTCCGCAGGATCACGTGGGTAAACACCATGCTTCCCGCCAAAAGCAGTAACAGAATGAACACCAGTCCTAAAAAATAATACTGTTCTCCCCAGACAGCCGGCATCAGTGTCATGAAAAAAATAGAAGAATACGTTCCCTGCCATGCATACCACTGGGTTCTGGAACAATCCAGTGCGCCGGAGATCGCCGCCCATTTCGACTGCTCCTGCTCCATGGCAGCTCTGGCAAATCTTCCAAAGTTATAGTCGTCATAATAAGGAACCGCATAAATCGTCAGTCGAAACAGTGGGATCAGTGCTAACAACAGCAGTCCGCAACAGCCCACTGCCAGCAGTACCCTGCCCGGCTTCCATAACAATATTTTTCTTAACTTTTCAAGAGCACCCTTCAATTACTTTCACCCTTTCTGTTTCCCCCACAACAGTTCCGTAATGCAGTACCTCCCCACAAGGTTCTTCATTTATAAAAGCTTTTTGCCATGCTCTGTTTATTTTTACAATATGTTTTCTCCGTTCCTCGAGTTCTCGGAATGGTAACAGTCCTTCGTATTACAATACATCTGCGAAATGCACTTTCAGTCTCTTAAAGATCACAGCACCCAGTCCGAACAATACCACTGTCACGATCCAGAAATACATCGTGGAGAAGAAATCCCGGAAAAACCATTCTTTCTCGTAGATCGCACTGCGATAGCCATTCACGATATAGACCAGCGGATTCAGCTTCAGGATCATGATCCACTTCGGAGACAGCGCCTCCAGATTCCACAAAATGGGGGTTGCCCACATGCCGATCTGCAGTCCGATGCTGATGATCTGGGACAGATCCCGGAAAAATACCACTACCGCGCAGGTCGTATAACTCAGTGCCAGCACAAATATAAACAGGCAGAAGCTGTAGTACACGATCTGTATCGTATATATGGTCGGATAATAGCCGTAGATAGCTGCCACGATCAGCAGGAGACATACGAAAAATACATGGATAAAAGTAGCCGCAATAATCTTGATGATCGGCAGGATGCTGATCTTAAATACTACTTTTTTCACCAGATAGTTGTACTCTAAGAGTGCATTGGTGCCGTTGTTCAGTGCCTCACTGAAGTAGAACCAGGGCACCAGTCCCGCTGTCAGGAAAAGTACAAAAGGCACTTCCACGCCCTCCCGCAGGGGTGTGCTAGTATTTCCCATGATCTTGTCGAAGACGATGTAATACATCGCCACGGTTACCACCGGCTGTGCCATCGCCCAGACCGCGCCCAGGTAAGAACCCGCATATCTCTTTTTAAAATCGTTTTTCGCCAGCTTCCAGATCAGATGTCTATTCTGGAATAACTCTACCGGCAGTCCGGTAAATTTATCGTACCAGTGGATAAACGCAAAGCATGCCGCCGCAATGACAACGCAGGAGATGATCTTTTTCGCCAGCTCCTGGCTTTGATCCACAGCAGGTCCCGGATTCTTATGGAACACGATGAGCAGAGCCATGATCACTGCCGCTGTCACGAACAGGGCAATACCTGTTTTCTTACTGATTTTCACACTTTTTTTCATGCTCTTTTTCCTTCATGTACTGTTCCAGAGTGCCCCACTTGGTATCCTTCTCGGATAATGTCAGTTCCATACCTTCAGGGATGGGCCATTCCACACCGATATCCGGCGTGTTATATGCAATACCGCCCTCATCATCCGGATGATAAAAATCGGTACATTTGTAGCAGAACTCTGCGTAATCGGACAGTACCAGAAATCCATGCGCGAAATTTTTCGGAATAAAGAACTGCTTCTTGTTCTCCTCAGACAAAAGTACACCATACCACTGCCCGAAAGTCTTGGAGCCTTCCCGCAGATCCACAGCCACATCATAGACTTCTCCGCGGATCACACGTACCAGCTTGTCCTGCGGAAAATGCTTCTGAAAATGAAGTCCTCTGAGAACTCCTTTTTTAGAAGCAGACTGATTATCCTGTACAAACACTTCCGGGATTCCCGCTGCTTTAAGATCATTGTAATTATAAGTCTCCATGAAATACCCTCTGGCATCACCGAATACCGTGGGGGTAATGATCTTCAATCCTTCGATTTCACATGTTTCTACTGTTATCTTGCCCATTTATTTCATCCTCACTCTTTATTATTTTCATTCATAGGTGATATTTATATCGACTCTGCCTTCGATACCGTCCACTTTTCCCTTGGAGGTATACTGCCAGGTCTTGTAATATCCCTGATATAACGGCACACTGCGGTACTCCGCAAGCCAGATATGATAATTCTCCAGTCTGGCGGTCTGCAGATTATTGTTGTACCAGTTGCGGCTGGCATAGACGCCTGCTGTATATCCGGCATTTTCTACCGTCCGGCAAAAAGCCTCACATACCAGGGTTCTGGTCTCCGCATCCAGTCCATCCGCCCGGCCGTTTCCTCCGGCACCCTCCGTATCAATAAATACAGGATAGCTCAGTTGGAAATCACGGATCAACTCCAGCACGGCAGAAGCCTCTTCCACCGCCTCTTTCTCATCTGTAGCCTGGGTAAAAAAGTACACGCCCACCGGAATCCCAGCGGCTGTTGCACCTTTCATGTTGGCGACAAACTGTGGATCCTCCACCAGACTTCCCGTAACCGAACCGCGGTAGCCCGCACGAACGATGGCAAACTGCACTCCGGCATTTTTCACCTTATCCCAGTCGATAATGCCGTTCCACTTGGACACATCGATGCCGACCTTAGCATTGCCGGATGTAGCCTGCAGCTTTTGGATCTCAGTCTTGTCCGCATCTGCCAAAGCTCCTGCCACAGCACTGTCCTCGGCATCCGCATCGACTTCATCCTCTGTCTTGATCAACAGAGAAATATCATCAATGGCCAGATATTCCACTTTTTCTTTTACATGCACTTTGGTCTCGGTGATGGGAACTTTATATCCCTCCATGGGTAACAGTTCCATATAATAATCGCCGGAATCCAGATCAGCAATGTAGATCACGCCGTCCTGATCCAGATCCTTGTAATCTCCCAGACCGTCCACCCGGACATAGAAACTCTCTCCGGTCACCGGTACACCTTCATTGTCCACGATCTGGATACGCAGATCCTTTTCCACGGAAGTCGCCACCAGTGACAGGCGGTGGCTGTTATCTTTCGCCGCCTCCAGGATCGGATTCACATCCGGATCAAAAAACGTATTATCTTTTAAAAAGGCTTTCAGGTCATTGCCGATCCTGCCATCCGCTTCCGCGGTGTCCGTCTCCCCGGTGCCCTCCGGCACGGGATCCACTGCTTCGCCGTCACCTGCATTCTGCGCTCCGGACACCGCCGTGTTCTGGCCGGATGTGGGGGACAGTTGTTCCCTGTTCACATACATTACCGCCAGTGCCACCAGCAGGATCACCGCCATGGAGGCCAGGATCCCCATTTTCCGCAGCTTAGAGTCCATTTGCTACCTCTACCAGATATTTACCGTAATTCGTCTTCAGCAGCGGCTCTGCCAGTGCCAGCAGCTGCTCTTTATCAATAAATCCACGTTTGAAAGCGATCTCCTCGATACAGGAAATATACAATCCCTGTCTCTTCTGGAACGCTGCCACGAAATCTGCCGCATCCAGAAGTGCATCGTGATTGCCGGTATCCAGCCATGCGAATCCACGACCCAGAGTCTCTACCTGCAGGGTTCCTCTGTTCAGGTACTCGTTATTAATACTGGTGATCTCAATCTCACCTCTTGCGGAGGGCTTTACGTTCTTCGCAATCTCCACTACATCGTTATCATAGAAATACAGTCCGGGAACTGCATAATTGCTCTTGGGATGCTCCGGCTTCTCCTCGATAGAAAGTGCCTTGCCGTTCTCATCGAACTCCACTACACCGTATTCTCTGGGATCGCGCACATAATAACCGAAGATGGTCGCGCCTTTTTCTCTGGCGGCTACTTTACGAAGCACTGCCGAAAAGCTCTGCCCGTAGAAAATATTATCTCCCAGTACCAGTGCCACTCTGTCGTTACCGATGAATTCCGCTCCGATGATAAAAGCATCCGCGAGGCCACGGGGTTTGTCCTGCACCGCATACTCGAGACGCATGCCCAACTGACTGCCATCTCCCAATAACTCTTTGAATACCGGAAGATCTCTCGGGGTGGAAATGATCAGCGCCTCTCTGATATCTGCCAGCATCAGGGTTGACAGGGGATAATAAATCATCGGTTTATCGTACACCGGCATGATCTGCTTGGATATTGCTTTTGTCAGGGGATAAAGTCTGGTTCCGGAACCTCCCGCCAGTATAATTCCTTTCATAAAAACCTCCTTAAAATACTTGTTTTTTAACACACCGAATGGGAACGACGTTCATCGTTCCCATTTAGCAGATATTCTTTACTTTTCCTCATACATTTCATTGTAGTATTTCTGGTAATCGCCACTGGTCACATTGTTCATCCAGTCTTCATGCTCGAAGTACCAGGCGATGGTCTTGCGGATGCCTTCCTTGAACATGGTCTCGGGATACCAGCCGATCTCTGCCTTGATCTTGTCCGGCGCGATCGCATATCTTCTGTCATGTCCCTTACGGTCTTCCACGTAAGTGATCAGATCATTGTTGATATGTGCCTTGCGGGGATCGGAATCGGGAAGCATCTCCTGTAAGGTCTCGATGATAATATGGATGATCTCGATGTTCTGCTTCTCGTTGTGTCCGCCGATATTGTAAGTCTGGAACAGTCTTCCCTGCTCCTGTACCATGTCGATGGCCTTCGCATGATCCTCTACATACAGCCAGTCGCGGACATTTTTGCCGTCTCCGTATACCGGAAGCTTCTTGCCGTGAAGGGCATTGTTGATGATCAGAGGGATCAGCTTCTCGGGGAACTGGAAAGGACCGTAATTGTTGGAGCAGTTGGTGATATTGGCAGGGAAATGATAGGTATCCATGTATGCCTTCACCAGCATGTCCGAGCTTGCCTTACTTGCAGAGTAAGGACTGTGGGGATCGTAAGGCGTGGTCTCATAGAAGAAAGCATTGTCATCATCGGGAAGAGATCCGTAGACCTCATCCGTAGATACATGCAGGAACTTTTTGCCCTCCTTGAAGCTGCCGTCCGGAAGCTCCCAGGCTGCCTTGGCACAGTTTAACATCACTGCGGTACCCAGCACGTTGGTCTGTACGAAGATCTCCGGGTTACGGATACTTCTGTCTACATGGCTTTCGGCTGCGAAATGTACCACGCGGTCAATATCGTTCTCCGCGAAAATTTTGCCGATGGCTTCCTTGTCGCAGATATTTGCCTTCACGAAAGTGTAATTGTCACGCTTCTCCACATCCTTGAGATTCTCCAGGTTTCCCGCATAGGTCAGGGCATCCACATTAATGATACGGATCTCGTTATCGTATTTTTTGAACATGTAATGAATGTAGTTGGAACCGATAAAACCGGCACCGCCTGTTACCAGATAAGTCCTCATTTTCTCTCCGTTCTGCGCAGGTGTGCGCATTATGCTATAGATAGTGATATTCTACCATAAAATGGGGTGGATAGCAACACGGGCTATCGTCCTGCCTGCGAGCAGTCTCACCGGCTGTTCATTGTAAATATCAACACGGCTTCTCCGCACTTCGTGCTCTCGAACCCATGACACACATTCGCATTCCGGACTATCGTCCTACTTGCTCATGTGTGTTTGATTTGCTAATAAAGCACCAGACCTGCCTGCAAGCAGTCGGTCTGGGCTTTATTGCAAATCTTAATATCCCAGGTAGCTGATATTTAAATCGACTTTGCCGCTGATACCGCTGACTTTTCCGTCGGATCTGTACTGCCACAGATCATATCTGCCGGTATAGGTCGGGGTCTTGGCATACTGTGCCAGCCAGATCTTATAACCGCTCAGAGCACCTGCATCCATCTTGGATGTCAGCCATGTTTTGTTGGCATAGACACCGGGAGTATATCCTGCATTCTTGATCGTGTTGCAGAATGCCTTGCAGACTGCGGTTCTGGTAGCGGAATCGATGGCATCGCCTCTTCCGCCGCTGCCTTCCACATCCAGGAATACCGGATAAGAAATCTTATATCCGCTGATGCGGTCCAGTACCATGGATGCTTCCTGTACTGCTTCTACCTCATCCACTGCCTGTGTGAAGAAGTATACACCTACCTTAAGACCAGCTGCCGTAGCTCCCTTGATATTGGTCTTGAACTTGGGATCCTCGATCAATGCTCCCTGGGATGATCCACGGTATCCCACACGAATGATCACATAATTCACTCCGGAATTCTTAACCGCATTCCAGTCAATGCTGCCGTTCCACTTGGACACATCAATGCCCATAGTACCTGATCCCACTACCAGGGAACCGTCACTTGCGAAGTTATATTTTGCACCCTGGATGACCTGCTCACCGGTCACCTTGCTGCCGTCTGCCTTGAAGAAATATACCTTACCGTCTAACGTCTGCCAGCCGGTATATCTGGCCTCCTCCATGAGGAAAAACTTTGTGGCAGTGTAATAATCCGCATAAGCTGCCGCCCGGTATTGGTTGTCACCGATGGATACATACAGCTGTCTGCCGCTGGTATCCTTTAACGGTGTTTTGGTATCCTCTCTGGGATTCACATCGCCCGCTACCGTAACTGTAAAGGTGGCTTTTGCTTCCGCGCTGCCCTCCTTATATGTGACAGTGATGGTTGCGGTTCCTTTTTTCACACCGGTAACAGTGATCGTTTTGCCACTTACAGCTACCGTGGCAATATTCTTATCTCCGGAATCTGCCGTTATGGTTCCGCTTCCGCTGACAGAGGCTGTTACAGCAGCCGTAGATTTCGGATAAACGGTTACAGCTGTCTTATCCAAAGTGATCTTGATTCCACCCGTGACCTTCACTGCCAGATCCAGTGTCTTAATCTCAGTTCCCATCGTTACGGTGACTGTGATCTTCGCATCACCGGCTGCTACACCTTTCACTGTGATCTTACCGTTTGCATCTACCGCCGCGGTGGCTGCTTTATCATTGGAGTTTGCAGTAATCTTATAAGTTGCACCTGTGAAATTTGTAACTTTAACCTGTGCTGTTGCTTCTTTTCCTGCTTCTACGTTCAGGGATGCCGGTTCCAAAACAGCGGTCGGCTTTTTGGCTTCCGTAACGGTAACTTCCCAGGTATAGGTCTTCTTCGTGCTTCCTACCTGTGCATTTGCTGTCGGAAGGATGCCGCCTCCCATGGACTGCGCAGCCGCCTGCGACTCACCTGAGGAGCCACCTTCCCCTGTTCCTCCTGTAGGTGTACCGGGCGTTTCTGCCGGAGCCGGTGTTGTCGGGGTCGTCTCCGGTGTTGTTGGGGTCGTCTCCGGTGTTATTGGGGTTGTCTCCGGTGTCGGTGTAGGCGTCGGTGTAGGTGTAGGCGTCGGTGTAGGCGTCGGTGTAGGTGTAGGCGTCGGCGTAGGAGTCGGTGTAGCACTGCCAGCCTCCGTATACGTACATGTGATCGTTACAGGTCCACCTGCCTTCACGCCGGTAATCACACCATTATTTACACTGGCAACCCCTGCATTATCGCTGCTCCAGCTAACAACCGTGGCTCCTGCCGGCGGATTCAGCTGCTTGGTCTCTCCTACCTTGATACTTATCTGTTCATTTGCTATGCGCAGGAATCTTCCACTATAAGCCGTCTGTTTTTCCGGATTTACCACGGTATCCTTTGTTACCTCTCTATAAGTAGGAGGTAATTTCTTACTTTCTACCCACTGCACGGTATCTTCCAGAATAGACTCCACCACAGTATCATTTTTCATGGTGTCCTCTTTTGCCGCATTGACCTCGGATTCCTTCTTGATCTCGTTTGCCACATCGACCTTTTTATAAGCGATATCCTTTCTGACTTCTACCTTCTGGGTACCGGTAGGCAGTGTGTAATCCTTATATTTTTCATCGGTCAGGGTATTTACCGCTACCGTATAGTTGCCGGGGGTAATGCCCTTCTTGTAGATAATACCGTCCATGTCATCATCGGTCCAGGTATCAGATTTACCTTTGGGATCCGTGATTGTCACGCTGAAAGGTACATTGGAGATCAGTTTACCGCTCTTTTTATTGGTAAATTTGATCTTTAGATCCTTCTGCACGGAGACCAGTTCCAGTTCAACGGTACCACCGTTGGTATACTCGGCCTCATCATATTCTTTTTGTTCCTCATTCTCATCATCGACTGCATTGGCTGCTGCGATCTTCGCAAGCTTTGCATCTGCCACTGCCAGCATACCCTGCTCACCGATCATCTGGATGCCGTCCAGTTGGCTGCCCACACTGACGAACTCCGATACCTGATGATCCACCATACGTGCGCTGGCATATACACTGCCTGTCACAATGGCCAAGATCAGCACTGCCACACCGGTTGCCGTCATAATGCGGTCCATGGTACTCATGTTCAGGAATTTGGTCCAGATAGCAGCTATTTTATTGCCACCCTGCTTTTTACTCTTTTTCCTTTTGCCACTGCGAGCAGGTGCCATATCATCGTCGGCATAGTACTCTTCATCGTCGGCGTAATATTCTTCGCCGTCCTCGTCTCCGATATACTCCTCGTCATCGGCATAGTACTCTTCACCGTCCTCGTCTCTGATATACTCCTCGTCGTCGGCATAGTACTCTTCGCCGTCCTCTTCTCCGGTGTACTCCTCATCGTCGG